>ERZ773018.1789-NODE-1789-length-11198-cov-4.219510_pt1 | contig 11198 bp, 10 predicted proteins | sample MGYA00580840_ERZ773018 | MGnify/ENA primary metagenome ERZ773018 (study PRJEB29015, sample SAMEA2738125) | human oral metagenome | biome: human oral; feature: human-associated habitat; material: saliva | place: China | collected 2256 ... | reverse complement strand
GTGCAGTTACATCTATCGATGGTATGACAGCAGACTGGGCAAGAATCCCATACGAAGTACTCGATAAGATCTCCACACGTATCGTAAACGAAGTGAAACATGTTAACCGTGTAGCTATGGATATCACATCCAAGCCACCGGGAACAATTGAGTGGGAATAACAGAAGCAAATATGTTACCGCTTCAAGGCGCTTGGAATTACAGAGATTCAGCGATTTTGAAGTAGTGAAATTCTCTAAATGATACTGTTTTGATACTAAAAAGCTGAAAAAGCATGTCTGAAAGGGAGTTGTTGAATTTAGGTAAACAGTTTAGAAAGCCTTCCATATTTTTTTGGTGGGAGGCTTTTGTAGAAAATAGCGAGTGACAAATTAGAATTTGTGGAGGTAACTATGATTGGCAAGACTGTGAAAGTTAAAGTGGATCGTCCACTTGGAAGTTCTCACCCTGATTATCCAGAACATATTTATCCAATCAATTATGGTTATGTTAAAGGAATAATCGCTCCTGATGGGGAAGAACAAGACGTGTATATACTTGGGGTTGATAAAGCAGTAGATGAATATGAAGGAGAATTAATTGCTGTTATCAAAAGGGACGATGATGCAGAAGAAAAATGGGTTGTTGCCCCAATAGGAATAAAGTTTACAGTAGAAGAAATTGAAGAAGCTGTTAGATTTCAAGAGAGATATTTCAAGTCTCATATTGAAATGTTATGATCAAATCAGTATTTGTAGAGGAGGGTTGATGAAAGATATTAGACCGGATTTTAAAGATATAAAATCATTTGAGGAATTTAACAGATACTATTGGTATCGAGAAGAACTTTCGCAAATTTGTAAATCTCTTGGATTAGAATACAGAGGTACAAAACAGGAGCTGAATCATATTATAGAACAATATTTCAGAGGAAATAGAATAGAAAAGTCTGTAAGGAAAGTAAACAAAAAACAAGCCGAAGCGATAACCTTAAATACGCCATTGCTTGAATGTGGCTTTTCCTTTAACCAAAAATTTCGAGAGTATTTTTCGGTTGTAACAGGTGTTGATCCATTCAAATTTAATGCTGACATGGCTACAGCTTGGCGAAAAGTGAAAGCTGAGAATGACATAAACTTTACAATTCAAGATATGCTGAAAGTATATTATGGTGAATCAGATTACGCTAAGTATGATAATTCAGCTTGTCAATGGAATCAGTTCCTAAAAGATTTTTGTTTAGATGAATGTAGCAATCATTATTCTGATAAGTTAAAAGCTGCAGTTACCATTTGGAAAGAAGTTAGAGACTCAAAAAATGAAAAAGTTTATTCAAGGGAACTTTTAAAAAAATATGAGGATAAAATAGAGGAATACCATAAATAAATCCCAGTTTGTTTAAATCATAGAACAACTTAAAAACAAAGTACATGGCTTGAAGAGTAAAATCTTCCATCAAAGAATTTTTCAGTATATAACAAAGTGTCATGTTCCGCTCAATGGAGAAGAGGGCGGTTGGGATGTCATATATGAAGATGCTAATGGAATTGAAATCCCTGATGCTGGTAGTGTTCATACTGTGTATGTTGAGATGAAGAACAAACATAATACGATGAATTCAGCTTCAGCCGGTAAGACGTTTATTAAAATGCAAAATCAGCTTTTGAATGATGATGATTGTGCTTGTTTTTTGGTTGAAGTGATTGCACAGCGTTCTCAAAATATCAAGTGGGAAACTACTGTAGATAAGAAAAAAGTTGGGCATAAATTGATTCGTAGAGTAAGTCTTGATCAATTTTATGCACTTGTAACGAGGCAGGAAGATGCTTTTTATCAAATGTGTATGGCTTTTCCAACAGTAATAGAAAAAGCGGTAAAAGATTTTGAAGGAACAATTGTTCCTCATGACACAGTTATTGATGAATTAAGAGAAATGGCAGCTAAACAGGATATTGAGTACGAAGATATGGCAATTGCAATGGCAGCATATATGCTTGGATTTGGCAGTTATAAAGGATTTTAGAGTGGATTGGTGTAGTTAGAAATGACAAGAGTGAAGAATTTATCTTATATGAAAATAATACGTATTATATGTTTATCAAGCATATATTTATTTATAGATTTATGTATTTATGAAATATCCGTTTTTTATGGTAAGAGCAATTTCTTTTTCTTTATTCCTCTTTTACTATGGATATTGGTTACGTTGGGGAATAAGATATTCAGATATAATATATCGGAACAGTGGAATATTACTGCTACAATAATTACATTTTTTGTTTTGTGTATAGTTGAAAATTTGAATATTGTAAATCAAGTTTATGCGAAAAATCGTTTTACAATACTAACTATACTCACAGGTATTTTCTTTATAAGTGTGTTGATATTGAAAAATGATGCTCATATAAAAGAAAATTCAGTATCTTCAAAGAATTCCACCCATGAAGATCTATTTAATCTTTTTTATATAAATACATCTAAAGTACACGAAATTGCGATGCTTATTGATAATAAAATAATGAAAACAGTTGAGAGAGAACAGATTTCGGAGGAATTATTAAGAATAACCTCTACTTTTTCTGCTAAAACAAGTACTTTATCAGGAGAGACTTCTGCGGAAAAAGAAGATAATTACAAAAAGCGTGTTTATGAAAATTTTGATGTTAAAACAACAAAATCAATAATGTTAAGAAAATTGTATGAAGTCGCAAAAAATAATAACAAAACCATTCAAAATATATTACCAGGGCAATTAATTCTTTTTAAAGATGTTGAATTAAAAAGAAGAAATATTGATGATACGGTTATGATTTTAAATGTGCTACGAGATAGTAAATTGAAAAATCAAGAGAATGATAGCATAGAAATAAACATGAATAAAATGATGGAGAAGATGTTGGATGACTTTACTATTGACTATCAATTTGAACAAAGTATTTTGGGTGATTGTGACAAGATGAAATGTCTTATTCAACTGCCATATAAATCAAATGAAAATTTTGAGAATGGGTACCAACACAATGATTTGCAACTGGGAAAACTAAGTATAGTTGGAATATATAGGGGGAAAATAGATTTTTCAAAACGAGAAAGTGTTTCGTCGAGATTTTTAGATTTGATATTTGAGTCTTATAAAAGTGAAACAGATCAAAATGATGATGACATAATGAAAGAAAGTTCTGTTACAAAAGAACAGAAAGAATTCCCATTGGATTTCAGACCTAATAAACTAAGTGAAGAAATGCATTTGATTGATGTTATTGCAATTATTCAAGAATTAAATATTAATAAGGAGTGAGTTGATGAATAAAGTTTTATATGTATTTGACTTTAAAAAATTGGATGATTTTAAATTGCAATTTACTTCTCGGAATTTTGTTAGCATTGCGTTAATATTTAACTTAGCTCCGAACATAGACGATATAAATGATTTAGATGATGATTTTATTAATAATTGTATAATTGATATTACGGCACTGGGTTTTGAAAATGGATATTATAAATTGTTTATTGAGCGGTATTTGTATACTTTAATTGAAACGTTTGAAAGTGTTGAGTTTTCAATCAATAATAAAACAAGAGATGCATTTTGGGAAAAATTTCCTTATATGTTTGATGGAACAAATGAAGAATATTTACTAATAGATGAGGATAATAAAGGCAAAGAAGATATTATCCCTATGGATAAAATAAATATTGCACCTATTTCTATATTACTATATAGACAATCTTTGATAGAGGAACTTTTTGAAAAGTATCAAATTGTGTCTATCGGAAGCTTTTTTGCGTATACGGATAGTATCAATTATAAGTTTAATGGTGAAGTAATTGAGGACATTCTTTCGGAGAAAGATGTTCATTATATAGATATCACTCAAATGGTGCATACATTTGCATTGAGGAAAGACCTAATTTTAGCATTTGAAATTATTTTGAGACAAATCCAAATCAAAAAACAGGATATCCAATTTTTGATTAGCGAGGATATGGAGGGAGAACTAAAAAAATATTTACCATTTACATTTAAGAAAAATAATGAGGTTTTCAATTTAAATGGTGAAGAAGAAACTTATGGTTGTGAAACAGAGCTATCTTTGGACAGTATAGTATCAAAAATAATCAAAAATCTTACATTCCAATTAAAGGGACATGAGGATTTTAAAAAAGATTTTAGCTTTAATCTTAAAAAATTTGCGTTATTAAATAAAATGAAGCAACGTAAGATTTTTTCTATTTTTTTAACTGGAGAATCAGGCATTGGAAAAACAGAATTTGCAAAAATCTTGTCAGATATTATGTATCCAAATCAAGCACTTATAAAAATAAATTTTGGAAACTATTCTAATGAAGGTGTTTTAAACAGTTTGATTGGTTCACCGCTCGGTTATATTGGAAGTGAGGAAGGTGGAGAACTTATTAATAAAATGAAGCTGTCAAAGTCAAAAGTAATTTTGATTGATGAATTTGAAAAAGCCACTCCAAGTGTATTTCATTTTTTTTATGAATTGCTTGAAGATGGAAAATTTACTGATCGACATGGCACAGAACATAATTTGAATGGATATATAATTGTATTTACATCAAATATTTCTAAGGAGAGATATTTAAAATTACTTCCAGATCCACTTAAATCAAGGTTTGATATGGTGTATCGTTTTGTAGAATTATCGAGCGAAGAGAAAATAAGATTTATCAATGAAAGTGCAAAGGCACTGAGTACAAAGATATATGACAATACATCAATAAAGGTAAAAATCGATAATATTAGTTGCAAGTTGAATTTGCTAATCAAATATAATAATTTACGTAGTATTAAAAGAAAAGTAGAGGATATTGTAATAGAAGAATATTATAAAGAGATAGATAATAAGTAAAATTAGAAAAATATGAATAATGTGTACCAATAGAAAAGCGCTTTTACTGTAGTATCACTTTTGATACTGTTTTGATACTAAAAAACTTAAAAACTATAAAAAATAGGTATAAAACACTTAAAAATAGAAATTAAATAGATACTGTTTTATAAAAATAAGAAATAAATATGTTACGGTAATTATTGAGTGGGAATAAATTCTAAAAAATCCCTATGCATTAATAAAAAGAGTACAGGGATTTTTTCTTATTCAAAGCAAAAATGCTACAATATATTCAATAGTTATAAGGGGAATAAATAATTATGTTAAAGAACCCAAGATGTTTATATAAAGGGAATATAAATAGTTTTCTCAATAGTGAACGTGAGACAATCTTCGGAAGCTTATGTGAAAGGTATCATGGTGATACTCTTACTACAACAAGAGAAGCTTGGTCAAATGAGATAGAGATTCTGCAAAATCAACTATTGCCATGGAAAGATTCGAATGGTCAAATTATTTTTGAGTATGATATTCCAAGACTTGGAAAAAGAATCGATGTAGTCCTACTTTTGAAAGGAATTATTTTTTGTTTGGAATTTAAAGTAGGTGAATCAAAGATTATTGAGAATGATATTGACCAAGTTCTTGATTATGCTTTAGATTTAAGAAACTTTCATAAGTTTAGTGAATCGAAAGTGATAGTACCTATTTTAATCGCGACTAAATATCAAAAGCATTCTTCTAATATTCAGAAATCAGTATATAACGATAATGTACTAAATCCACTTGTTACAGGTGAAGGAGGAATTCAGGAACTAATTAATAAGGTTATTAATTTATATCCAAATGAAGAAGATATAGATTCTAACTGGAGTATCAGTCCGTATGCACCAACGCCAACAATTATTGAAGCAGCTAGAACACTTTATGAAAGCCATTCAGTAGAGGATATTACAAGACACGAAGCGGATAAAGTTACGATAGATACTACGATTGCGTATATCCTTGATGTCATTAAGCACAGTAAAGAAAATCGAGAGAAGAGTATTTGCTTTGTGACTGGTGTTCCAGGTGCTGGAAAAACATTAGTTGGATTAGATGTAGCTGTTAAGCAAACTTATCAAGGAAGTGACGCACCAGTCGTAGATGAAGGTGCAATATATCTATCGGGGAATGGTCCTCTAGTTGCAGTACTGAATGAGGCTTTGGCTCTTGATAATTATACAAAGTGTAAAGCTAGAGGTGAGAAGAAGAATAAATCTGACTCCAAGCGAGAGGTAAGTAAGTTTATACAAATCATTCACCGATATAGAGATACCATGCTTGCAAAGATCAAAAATCCTGTTGAAAATGGTGTGCTAGAAATTGATGAAGAAAAAGCTGTAAAGATGCAAGATGCAGGATATGGTGAAGTTGAGCATGTTGCAATTTTTGATGAAGCACAAAGATCTTGGACGCATGAAAGATTAGCGAATTATCTAAAACGAGGAGGAACATACGGAAATAAGCTTAAGGTTCCTAATTTTCCTATGTCTGAAGCATCCTTTCTAATTTGGTCACTTGATCAACGCGAAGACTGGGCAACTATTGTATGTCTAGTGGGTGGTGGACAAGAGATCAATACAGGTGAAGCAGGAATTTCAGAATGGATTAAATCATTAAATGAGACATTTACGCATTGGAAGGTTTATATCTCTCCAAAATTAACAGAAGCTGAATATGCGGAAGGACAAGTTAACGAATTATTAAAGCATAATCCAAATGTTACTTACTCTGATAGTTTGCATTTAGGAGTTTCTTTGCGTTCTTATAGAGCAGAAAAGTTGTCTGCCTTTGTACATGCACTTTTAGATATCAATGATAATGCAGCTTCCATTTTTGCAGAGATAAAAGATAAATATCCAATTGTATTAACAAGAGATATGGAAAAGGCTAAGAAATGGCTGCAAAGTAAAGTGAGAGGAACAGAAAGAACAGGAGTTCTGATTAGTAAAGAATCTGCAAGATATAAGCCATTAGGCATTCATGTATTACCATCTGGTGATGAGGATGCAGTACATTGGTTCCTTGAAGATAAGCAAGATACTAGATCTTCTAATTATCTAGAGGATGCTGCAACTGAAATTCAGGTTCAAGGATTAGAGTTAGATTATACTTGTCTTTTGTGGGATGCGGACATGCGCTATGAAAATGGTAAATGGCATTTTTACCGTTTCAATGGGAAAACTGCGTGGAAAGAAATTACTAATAATAAAGAAACTAGTTCAGAACGTATCAAATATATGTTGAATGCGTATAGAGTACTTCTTACTCGTGCTAGAGTAGGGATGGTTATTTGCGTACCAAAAGGTAACGGCACCAAGAATCCTAATGGTTATTGGGAAGATAGTACACGATTACCAGAATATTATGATGGTACTTACAAGTATTTAAGAAGTTTAGGAATCGAAGAGATTTAATGTTATGAAAACAATAAATGTAGTAGCTGCAGTAATACGAGATAAAGATAGAGTGCTCGCAACTGCAAGAGGATATGGGGATTATAAAGGTTTCTGGGAATTTCCTGGAGGAAAGATTGAAGAAGGGGAAACACCAGAAGATGCATTAGTGAGAGAAATCAAAGAAGAACTGGATATCAATATAAAAGTTAATAACTACATCGATACAGTCGAGTTTGACTATCCAGAATTTCATTTATCAATGATATGTTATTTTTGTAGTATACTATCTGGTAATTTAACACTAAAAGAAGCGGAAGATTCTAGATGGTTAAACAAGAAACAACTTGATTCAGTAAAGTGGCTTCCGGCTGATATAGCAATAGTAGAATGTATTAAAGAAGCAATTTAGATGAAAGAAAGATTAAAATTATCGTAATTTAAAATCATTTTAAGTCTATTATTGTTATTTTTTCATGTACTTAATAAAATTATTTTGAAGATTATTCAATAATAAGCATAAAATATGATCGAAGTTTAGATAGAGGAGAAAATAATGGAATCAACAGAATTTATTAAAGAATCAATTGCTACACTTGGTAGAACTTGGTATGGAGAACTAAAAGCAAAAATCTTAGGAGAATATTTAAAATTTTCTTTTTTAAATGAAGAGGAAATTTCATTAAGTATTTTTTCTGAAAAGATTAATGATTATTTTGAAAAATTATCACTAAAAACAGGTAGTAATTTTGAGCTGATTATCAAACAATACTTATCAAGTTGGGATGCATTGGTAGGGAAATATATTGCTAGAGAACATGTCACAAAAAAGAATGAGGCACCTATTCCACTTCCTAGGTCTCGAAGATATTATAACTTTGCAATGGAAATTAGAAGATCTAGAAATATAACAATGAGGCAATTAATTGATTATTCTAGAATTATGATGTGCTTGTATACTTCTGTTATTGATAATAACAATTCTATTATTAGCGATTTTGATTATGCAGTAAATTTTATTTCTCTTGAAAAAATGCTTGCATGCATGAAAGAAGAGAGATCAAGTGCACTTATGTTTAGAAAAAAGCAATTTGATATCGAAGATTTATATGGCTTAGATACGGGAACATTTATTATTACAATGATAATGTATTGTTTTATAAAAGATAATCAAGTAGAAGGAGAACTATAGAATGGCTAAAGAAATAATTGTGAAGACAAGTGAGGAAATATTAAAATTTTTAGATCAAAATAATGTTCTTGAAATTGTTCAACGAAATGCTAAGAAAAAGTATAAGGAATTTATAAGAATAACTTTAAAAAATAGTACAAAAGAGGAGACAAAAGATACAGTCTCCAAAATTATTGAACAGCTCACCAAAAATAAAAATCTATTGGATAGTAATATAGTTAAAATAAATAATATTGCTAAGCTTCAAAATCTAACAGCAATTATGAGTAGTTTAAATCTATGCGCTACATGTATTGGTTTCGCAATTATGTATGCAAAACTTGAGAAACTTAGTGGACAAATTAATCAATTAATGAATGTCGTGAAGCAAGAACATGAAATACAAACAGACTTTGAATTTAAAAAAGTTATAGCTGAATATCGTAACATGCTAGACTGTAGAAAAACTAGAAAATATTATACAGAAGAGCAAATGAGAAAGCTGGTCGATGATGAGTACAATGTTATATGCATGTTGATAGAAGTATTTATTAAGGAACTATCTACTGAACCAGAAGGTTTAATTTTCTCAATATATTCATTAGCTTCAATGTTGTCTATATCACTTAGATATTTTGATGAAATTTATTATTTCAATAATAAAGAAGTGATTGCAGATGGAGATGTATGGCATTCATCACATAGTAATTGGATGAGTGTATTTGATAAATTAACTGCACCGGAGTTTATTAAGAAGCTTCAAGATCATGGCATCTTTGACTTAAATTTATCAACTGAAGAAACTGATATGTATTATATTAGTCTGTATGATCAAGCAAAGAGCATGGTTGAAGATATTTCAGATAATCAAAAATTGATTCAACTATTGGATAATCAGGAAGTACTTACAGAAGTCAAAGCAGATATTAATCAAAGCTTAGTAGATGAAATTGAACATACAATAAAGGAAGTTCCAGAAGCATTAGAACAGGAAGAATTTGTTGAGACATATCAAGAAACAATGAAACAAATGGGACTTGCGGTATAGAAAGGCATAACTTTGCATGGATATTGATGTAAAAAATGCATATACAAAAGTACTTGAATCTTGTAATGCAAGTCTTTATGACACATTTGTAAATGACATCTATAGTTTCATAAGATATATATCTAAAGAAAATGCTGAGGAGAGATTCACAGAGTTTTGTAATATTTATATTCAGAAGAAATTTGATTTTGATAAGCAGAGATATGTAAATCAAAAGTTCTTTATACCAATGATATTTAACTATGTGGGCACACCATCAATCATAGCAGCTGATATAATATCATTTTTTACTATTCTAGGAAAATATTACCTATTTAGTAAATTTGATAAGAATGATATTGATCAAAAGAAATGTAGAGATGCCTTACTACAAATAAATAGTTTTAGTAAAGTTGAAGCAGATATATCTACGATACAGAGTAAAAAGGAAAAAGAAGTCAAAGAAAATATAGAGCATGCAGATGAAACCGAACAACATGAAGAAGAGATAACTGATGAACCAGAAGAAACATTAGAGGAACTTTTAGATAAACTACATTCATTAATTGGATTGAATGGGGTAAAAGAAGAAGTTGATCAAATGATTCGCCTAATTCAACTGCAAAAAAAAGCAAAGGAATTTGGTGAAAAAAATATTCCTTTGTCATTACATTTAGTATTTTACGGTAATCCTGGAACAGGGAAAACTACGGTATCAAGATTAATTGCAAAAATTTATAAATCTCTTGGTGTATTATCCAAAGGACAACTTGTTGAAACTGATAGAGGTGGACTTGTTGGTGGGTACGTTGGACAAACTGCAATTAAGACACAGGAAATAATTGATAAAGCAATGGGTGGAATTTTATTCATTGATGAAGCATATGCATTGACTCATGGAAAAGGTGAGAATGATTTTGGACAAGAAGCAGTTGATACAATCCTAAAAGCAATGGAAGATCACCGTGATGATTTTATAGTTATTGTTGCTGGTTATCCGGAATTAATGAAGGAATTTATTGCATCTAATCCTGGATTAAAATCAAGATTTAATCAGTACATTAATTTTGAAGATTATACGCCGAATGAATTAAAGGAAATCTTCTTGCTATATTGTAAGAATCAAAATTTGATTTTGGGTGAAAACTGTGATGAATATCTAATACATCATTTCCAAGAACTATATGATAATCGTTCAGAAGATTATGCAAATGGTCGTGATGTTAGAAATTATTTCAAAAAGTTATTAAGATGCGAGCTAACCGTCTTAGTCCAAACTTAAATACAATTACACTTGATGACTTTAGGACTATAGCACTATCTGATTTAAAAAATGCATCAAATATGAAAAACAGTGAATGGTGAAAGTTTTAATATTATTATTCTTATAAATAAAAAGGAAGATTCCTGACTAACATTAGTCTAGATATCTTCCTTTATTCATCTTGTTCTTATGTATATATTTAATTCTTTAGTAGAATCTTTTTAATTACTTTTGTTTTCTATTTTGTTAAATAGCTTTTCTAAGAATAAGATGCGTTTATATATTGTTTTTCTCATAATCTACATCTCCTATCTATGATTAGTTTACGCTAACTAACTCAAACTTGCAAGTATCTTGCTTGTAATCAAAATTAAACTACAGGTTCATTGTTTAAGAGTGTTGTGGTAAGTAGAATAATAACTGTACCAAGAAAGATGGTGTCAAAAGTGAAGATACTGTAATA
>ERZ773018.1785-NODE-1785-length-11206-cov-10.287149_pt1 | contig 11206 bp, 10 predicted proteins | sample MGYA00580840_ERZ773018 | MGnify/ENA primary metagenome ERZ773018 (study PRJEB29015, sample SAMEA2738125) | human oral metagenome | biome: human oral; feature: human-associated habitat; material: saliva | place: China | collected 2256 ... | reverse complement strand
AATCCAGTGTCCGCAAGGACGTGCCGGTTCGACCCCGGCCGCCGGTATAGTATAGTATTAAGGAACGTTATTAAATCAACGTTCCTTTTTTCTTTGGTCAACATTTGGTCAATAATTCTTTTTTTTAACTAAACTTGTTAATACTGCTCTAACTTTATTGTTTTCAATTTCTGCTTTCTCCTTTATTAGATGGCCGTAAGTTTCAGTTATTTGTTTAATATCTCGGTGTCCCATTAACTTTGAAACTGCCCAAATATCAACACCCTTCGCTAACATTGTTGAACAATACGTGTGTCTTAGACCTGTACTTGTCATATTTTGTGGATAAATTTTTAAATCTTTTAAAATTTGCTTGAGATGTTTATTGATTCCTGCATTTGTTACAATCTTATAATTCAAATCTACTAAAATTATATTTTCGTTATTTGTAATTGTGCCGTTTTTAATGAATACAGTTTGCTCTTGTTTTAATTTTTTTAAAATAGTTAGCGTATCACTATCAACTGGAATTACACGGATTGATTCTTCAGTTTTTGGGTTTGCCCACCGCTTTCTAGCTGTATCATATCGTCTATAAGTTTTGATTTCTGAACTTTCCCACAATACACAATCCCACGTTAGACCTGCAACCTCTCCTGCTCGTAATCCAGTTTTTAGTTGAATCAATAGTAAAAACGGCACAATTGAAGTTGTTAAATCAAGATTGTTTTCTAAATATGTTACTAGTTTTTGATAGTCATTAAAACTATGAATATATTTTTCATCTTTTCTTTTTTTGGGGGGACGACCTGAAAGAATGACACCTTCAGTAATATCTTCTATATTTAGCTTATCTCTTTTAGCAAACACAATCACATTTCTAATTTCCGCATTCATTCTACTAACATTGTCACGACAATTTGTTTCAGCGTACTTATTAATAAATGCTTGATATTCGCTTGCTTTGATTTTTAAGGCTGGTTTATCTTTAAAATATTCTTTAATAAACTTACCACGTAATAAATGTTTATTAAATGTAGTCTCTGCCTTTCCAAGTGGTTTAACTGTTAACTCTAACCATTTTTCCCAAAGTTCAAAGAGTGTAATATTTTTATTAATTATCGCACCATTAATTATCTTTAATTCAAGAGCTAAAGCTTCAATTTCAGCTTCTCGCTTTGTTTTAAAACCTGAATTAGAAGCAACCACCTTTCGGTTCTTATCAAATATTCTATAATCCCATAAATTCTTTTTTCCTCTTTTTCTGTATGAAACTGACATGATTACCTCTTTCTAAAAGTCGATAATCAAGATATTATCTTGATTATCGTATCATAAACTAAAAATTTCTGCAAAGTTTTCTTCAAAAAATTGTTTCGTTTTGCTAGCTAAAAAGTAGTACCGTCCACCCTGACTGTCTGGATATTTCACAAACCCATCTTTGTTTTTATCAATATCGATTTTTGAACGGATATCAGGCTGATAAAGAACATGTTCCAGTATCCAAGGTCGAGAGACTGAAACCATCTCTAAAACCTCTGATAAGCTCATATATTGCCCCTGTGAAACCTTGCTTTTTAAGTTGAGATATTCATTTTTTTCAACGATGATATGAGAGGCAGGTAACTGTACTTCTAAATTGTCTATTTTGATTAAAATTTTATCTGTCATATGAATTTTTCTCTTTCTGTGATAAAATAGAAGCAGAAATAGTATTGATTATTTCTACTAATTTTAGTTATCGCTAGCCTTACTTTGGTCGGTTGGGTTTGTAGCGATAACTTTTCTTTTACTATCAATATTTTTTTCTTTCTTAATTCTTTCCAATATATCTGAAGCAATTTTTCGAAATTCTTCTTCATTTTCTACACTTTTTAATGTGTAGGTATCTAATTTTTTAAATGCTTGTTTCGCTTTTTCTTTTAAATCACGTGTTGCTGTGTAATTCCATAATTCAATTTTGATAACCTTATTCTTTTCATCGTGAATCATTTTAATTACAAATCTAATTCTTCGCATTAGTTGATGATATTCTTTATTTTTCTTTCCAAACCACGAATCACACCAATCCCAATAAGTATCTGAATTTGTAATAATTGTTAAGTCATTGATGATGTATGCATCTTTAAACCGTGAACTTAACTGTGTAGCCGAATCTGGTTCTAGTATCTGAAATAACTCTCGAAAAGTCATGCCACAACTTGCATCTAATTCATTGATTACAATTGTTTTTTCCCCTTTGTAGCCAGAACCTAAATCGAAACGCTTTTTATTTATTGATGGGGTATGTGCTCCTAATCTATCACGTTCTTCTGCAAGTAAGCGTGCTAAATATGATTTTCCTGTTCCCCCTTCAGCTTGAATATAAATACCAGTATGATTTCGTTCGCCCTTACTCATACGAATAAACTCTTTTTGAATAAATTCTTGTCTGTTTTCTTCGAACTGTCTTTTATTTGCATTCCACGCCTTTTGTGCTATACGTTGACTAAATTGTTCAAATAATTGTTGTTTTGCTTCAGTTGTAAGCAAACCATCTTCTGAAATTAGATAACTTAATTCTAAACAATAATCTTCTATATCCAAACCGTTATCAGCTTTTTCTTTGCTATGATTTTTGATTTTTCCCATAATATCTTCGATATAGTTTGTATTTTTTGATGAAATAACCTCAGAAACTTCGTAAGGAAATTTGTGTTCTTCCATATTACGTTCATTTCGATGCGTTAAATATCGGCATGCTTTTATCGAACTACGAACAAACTCTAAATTCTGGTTCCTTGAAATTGATAAACCCTTAAACACTGATGAGTAAGTATGAGCATGTTTGAAATCAATATAAAAATGAGCATGTAATGGTTTTGAACTGCCGTCATCTTTCAAATCTTTATCGTGAAAAATAATATGATACCTATCTTCTTCATTTTTACAATAATCATGAATACGTTGAATAACTGATTCACGAAAATCATCTTCAGTTAATTTTGAATTTGCATTATGTTCATATTCAAATGAAATTTGACCAAAAAATTTTCTTTTTCTATCATTTTGATTAATTTTCATAAAAATCCTTTCTGATTTTGACACAAAATAAAGAGTATGTGTTGATTTTGAGTTGTTGTGATATGGTTTGGATGAGGACGCACAGACGGAGAAAACTGTGCGTCCTCATCCAAATAAACATCATATTTTCTTGACACATCACAACATGAAAATCTTATTCATTAGACGTGAATTGTTTAAAATTTATTGTGCTGGTGTACTTGCTTACCTTCAGTAGCAGTACACCGCACCTTTATTTTTTTCTAGCAGCTGTTGAGATGAATGTTCTACCATTTTCTAATCTAATGAAATCATTAAATAAATATTGATTGTCTAACTGATTTAATTCTCTTTTTGCCTGAGCCAATAATTCTTCCATAATATTATAACTTTCACAATTATCTGATAAAGTCCATTTTGCAATAGCCCCTTTCTCATAGTAATCAACAGTTAATGTCAACAGAGAACGATTTGCTTTTTTAATAATCATTTGTTTTCTATTTAGAATCGAAGCGAGTTCGTTAAATGTTGTGTCTACATTTGTCTGACTTAGAAAGCGTCTAATTTTCCATGTTGCGATATATGATTTAATACTATTCTTGAAAGAATCAAATTCTACAATACGAAAAATTAAATCAATTATAATCATGTAGATAAAAATGCAAAATTCTAGCAGTAAGATGAAACGCAAGCTTATAATATAAACTAAAAAATAGAAAATAGTCTCTAGATGAATTTGAAAAATTAAGAAAGTAGATATACGTTCTAAAATAAAGAAAATCAATAAAGTGAACATGATGAAATTAAGAATATTGTACCTATTGAAATAATGTTTCATAAAATTTATTCCTTTCTAATATTATATGATGGTGTTAGCAGTGGCATAATATGTGTCCTGTGTTCGCTATCTGTATACTTGATGATTCCTGTACCAATTCCGGAGGGTACTACAATATTTTCTACATTAAAATTTGGCAACAAAAATTGGCAAGTGTTTGCATTTATTTCACCCAAGATAAAAATACAATTGATTTGTTCACGTACTGCTGTATTACCGCCAAAAGCAGTCGCATCAAAGCGTTGACTTAATAGGATAAGACTCACATTTGTCTGTCTGCCCAATAGAGCAATCGTTCCTAATAATTGAGCAAAGGTTTCTCTTGCTTGTTTCGAACTACCTTGTACCAATGCCAATAGTTCATCAATAACAATATAGATGCGTTCAAAACTTTTATCTGGTTGTTTTAATAATATTTCTTGCCGTTCGTATATTTTGTTTATGATACGACCAAGTAATTCATTAATTTCTGTAATAAAACTATTTAAGTTAGAGCCTTTTTGAGGTGAGAAAACTTCAAGTTGAAGTTCTTTAGCTAATAAATAGATATCTGATAATTTAGGGTCAATACAAACGATTTGATTTGTAATTGATTTTAAACAATAAATGAGAAATTGAACAAAATGAGTTTTTCCAGAACCGCTGGAGCCACTTATTGCAACATGAACAACTTTTGTCATATCAATTGCAATATTTTTCGACATGATAGGAATATGCTTTTCTGATACTTTTTCTTTAATAAAAGTTTGTAAATTACCTATTTTTAAGCGGTTTGGAACCCCATCAATCCAAGGGAAGAAGAATGCTCGTGCTTGGTTTTCATTTTTTGTATCATATGAAACGAAATAAGCATTATTTTGAGCCAATAAGGTCTTGAAAGGATATAAAATACCAGAACAAATTGCATATAGTTCAAAGTATAATTTAGCATCAATTGAGTACGATACCGGCAAGTTAGGTATAAATAAGAACCCTTTATCGTTGCTTAGAACCTTGATGTCAAATGAATTTAGATAGGATGATTCATCATTAATATTAAGCGCATTATTCAAATTTCTTAGAATGAATTGAGCTAATTCGTATTTATTATTGCCAAATTCAACTACATCAGCAGAAGTTGTTGATGTAGCATGAGTTTGACTTTTATTCATTAGAAAAGCCATACATTATTTTCCTTTCTTGATACTTGATGCTCTGAAAAAAAGCTGTCCGTACTGATTTTCAAATGCTTCTAACCCTTCAAATTCAACAACATCTCCGATATCAATCTTAGATAGGTCTGGTTTATCTTCAGGTAAAAACTTAACTTTGAAAGGATTGTGATTGTCAGTTGCAACGTAGACTTGATAACTTTGAATGTTATCCGTACGTTTCATTTTTTCTTTACCATTAACAAATTCCCCAGTCTTCTCAAATTCGAATTGAATTTCTAGTTGTTTACCAACTAATTTCACAACTTCATTTGAAAGAGCTTGTTCCGCGAGGCTAGCACTGTAGCCGTTAGTTTTTTTAAAAAATGCCATAATAGGCCTCCTCTGTTAAATTATTTTTGATAGCTATCGACTATCATGAATCTATTATAATTTTAATTATTGGGTTTGAATTGACTGTTTTGCTATATAAAAAATTTGAAAAACCACCCAAGATTATGTTATACTAATATTACAAACTAAAGAAAAGAGGAACTATATGAAAATTGATGAAGAAATTTATAGAATGATTAGTCAACGTGTGAAATATAGAAAAAAAGATAAAAAGTTACAAAATATTGATATTTTGTTAAGTGACCCAAATGTTGTTAGTAATATTGTCAATAATAAAAGATATAAAAAAAATCCGTATCTTTTGACACCGGCTTTTACTTTTGAAATTGTTAAAAATTTGAAGTTTACAGATTCATATACTTTAATTTGGGGAAATAAAATGGAACGTGAATCTTACTTTGGGATGTTATTTTTTACAGGTATGAATTATCTTTTAAAGAAAGAAACAAGGTTAATAGAAAAATCTTTGAGTTACTATGTTCCGTACGCGTATGATTTGGCTATCAGAGAATGGGGAAATAGATATGGTAATGGAATTAGCTTATTATTTCCAAACTTTAAGATTGAAAAAGGTAATGAAAAAAGTTTATTAGCTATGCAACTTTTATACAATCATTACAAGGAAGAGTTTTTTGAAAGACATGCTAATTATTTTAGTGATTTGTATACTACAAAATTAGATAAAAAAATTACTAATTTTTTTGAGACAGAACTTTTAGATATGGTTTTAAACGGTACACTATTTAATAGAGGAAAAGAATTTTTTAATTTAATTTTACAAAATTTATCATTGACTGCTGAAATGACCATTGATTCATTACCTGGTGTTGATTCTAAATTTCATCCGCAACTTGATTTTTTGAAATCAATAGATACATTTATAAAGTCTATGATTCATTATCAGGAACAAATAGAAAGAGAAGTTGTTTTAAGTGATAATATAAATAGTTGGACTGTTGATTTGATGAATATAAAATAAAAACGCATAGCTCTAGCATGTTCGTCTAGAATTATGCGTTTTTTAAACTAAATGATAGTTTAATTAGAAGTAAATAAAATTCATTAAATTATCATTTTACATTATTAAGAATTGTACGGAATGCAGAAAGTATTTCTTTTTGTTTACTATCAGGTAAATTTTTTATATTCGTAATTAATTCAACAATCTCGGGATTTTCATCTTTTTTTGTAATATCAAAGAAAGATGAAATATCACATTCAAGGGCATTCATAACTTTTTCAAGGGTATTAATTGTTATATTTGTTTCTAGATGTTCAAGTTTGTAAACATAGTTTGTTCCAAGGTCTGCTCTTTCTTCAATTTGTTCTTGTGTAAATCCTTTTTTCAACCTTAAAAGGCGAATTCGTTTTCCTATATATTTTCTTAATGATTGTTTCATGTAATACCTCTCGAACTTAATACTACAGTTTTTTTACTACATATTTTAGTTCTTAAAAGATTGCTTATGACTTTACAAGGTTGGTTAAGTGCGGTATAATTAGAGAAAAAACAACTATATATAGTTGTTAATGTGAATTTTTGGAGATGTTATGTCAAAAAATACTATTAAAACCCTAACAACTACAGCAGTTATTGGACTTGCATCAGCTGGTGTGCCTGCGTTTGCTCAAGAAGCTAACTCTAATGTAGATACGTCAACAAGTGTAAATGAACCAGCTCTTGTTGAAAAGCCTTCTGTCGAAAAATCATCAGACGTAAAACCAGCTGTTGATGCTCAAAAGAAAGTTGTAGAACAAACTAAAGAACAACTTACTGATGCACAAAATAAAGCTGATGATGCTAACAAACAAGTGTCTAACGCCCAAACAGACGTAGCTACTGCTAATGAAACTGTTAAACATGCTGAAGAAGTTGCTTCTAAAGCTACGCCTCAAAACATTGAAGCTAATAAAGCTGACCAGAAAGCTAATCTTGCTGACCAAAAAGCAAACGAAACAGAAACAGCTACTGCTGATGCAAAAATTGCAACTCAAACTGAAACTGTAACTAAAGCTCAAACAGGTGTGTCTAACGCTGAACAAGAACTAAAAGATGCTAACGCTAATGTTTCTGCTAAAGAAACTCAAGTTCAATCAGCTAAAGACGCAATTTCAGGAACTGGTCTTGCTCAAGCTGAAGATAAACTTGATGAAGCTAAAGCTGAAACTAAGGGTGCTGAACAGAATGTTACTCTTGCAAACACAGCTTTGACTGATGCTAAGAAAGCCGACCAAAAACGTCAAGAAACTATTGACAACGCTCAAGCAGACGTTGATGCTAAAGCAACTTTAGTCAATGACGCTAAAAGCAACCTTGAATCAGCTACTACAAAAGCTAATGGTGCTACAACAACACTTTCTCAAGCTGAAGATAAACTTGATAAAGCTACAAAAGCTTTGGATAGCGTTGATATTGTCAAAATTCCAGATTTGACTCAATTCAAAGAAGACATTGCATCAGGTGACAATGACTTCATGACTGACTCTGGTGCTAAAGCTATTGAAAATACAGAAACTTCAATTGGTAAAAACGCTAAGAGCCAACCTGTTAATATCGACAATCTAACTCAAGCGCAAAAAGAAGAAATTTCTCACTTGTATGTTCAAGGATTGAAACAAGTCCGTGAACAATTGAAAGATAACTCTAAATATCTTGTAACATCAAAAGAAAACACTGGTGTTACTAACGAAGCTATCGAATTAGCAACTAGTCGTGCACGTGAATACGAACAACGTGGTAAGAGCCCACTTACACACGGACACATTGGCGCTGGTGTTGAAAACCTAGAACGTCTAGGTTCAAAAGATGACTTCAAATCAATGTATGACCTCAAAGAAGCTGTTGTTAAAGCTTTGCTAGGTACATCATTTGATGACGCTCATTCAAACTGGGGACACTTAAAAGCTAACCTTAATTTTGCTAAAAACGTTGGTCTTGATATTGCAAACATCAACGGTGATTACTGGCTAGTAATTGCATTTAGCAATAAAGGTACAACCCTTGTAAACCCAACAAATGCTGAAGATATCCAGAAAGCATATGAAGACGCTAAAGCTGAAAAAGCTAAAGCTCAAACCGCTTCAGAAAAAGCTAACGATGCTCTCAAACAAGCATCAACTGACTACGCTAACGCTCTAGAACTTAAAACTTCAGCAGAAAAGACATTGGCTGATGCTACTGCAACACCAATTCAAACGGATGTTGCTGAAAACAACTTGCGTCTTGCAAAACTTGCTCTTGAAAGCGCACAAAAACGTCAAGCTGAAGCTCAAAAAGCAGTTGATAACTTCTCAGCTGACCTTGCTTCTAAAAAACAAGCTCTTGATGATGCTAAATCAGCTCTTGAATCAGCTAAACGTGTTCAAGAAATCAAAGTTCAAAACTACAGCGATGCTAAAGTAGAACTTCGTACTCAAGAAAAGAAACTTGAAGACCTTCAAGCTCAAAAATCTAAATTGGTTGAAGAAAAAGACCGTTTGGTTGAAGAAGCTAAAGCTCTTGCTGAAGAACTAAAAGGTTACGTTGAAGCACCAATTAAATTGGCTAAAGCTAAAACTACATTAACTGAAAAACAAGATGCTCTTGAAGATGCTCAAGATAAAGCTGAAATTGCAAAAGCACAAGTTGATGCAATTCAAGCAACTCTTGATGTAGAACAAGCTAAACTTGCTGATATTCAAGATAAGTTTGACAAACTTCAAGATTTGGAAGAAAAAGCAAAAGATAACGTTATTGCAAAATTGCCTGACGGAACTATCATTGCAATCCCTAACACAGCACCAACTGCTGAAGAACTTCCAGAATTAAACATTGAAGAACTTGCTAAAGAAGATGCAAAAGATAGCACTGTTAAGACACTTTCTAACGGTACAATCGTTGCTGTTCCTAAAAATGCACCAGTTGCTGATGAACTTCCAGAAATCGACATCGAAGCACTTAAAAATGCTATCGAATCTGGTAAAGATGTTGAAATTATTGACGGAAAGATTGTTGTAAAAGGTCAGACGTACACAAGTCAACAACAAGCATCAAGTAAGCCGATTTATTCACGAGTAGAACGTGCAAAATCATTGCCAGATACAGGCGAGTCAACGAGTGTTGCAATGTTGGTACTCGGTGCAATTCTTGGAGCATTTGGACTTGTAACAGTACGTAGAAAGAACTAGAATAATAAAAAATCTTCTTGTTTTATAATAAGAAGATTTTTGTTAAAATATATACTATAAGATAGAAACAATATGAGGGTTAAAAAATGAGAACTCCTAAGAGATATACTGATTTAATTAAGAATAAAAAAATAACAAATCAAATTATTGCAGAATGTATATATTCTGTTAATAAAAGAGCAAAAAACTATCGAGATAAAATAAAAGATTATAAGCAAGGTGGGTTCTATAAATACAAAGAAGATAATATTGAAAATGCAAAGGAACAAAAAGAAAAATACTATAGTATGAAAGAAGATTTATTATTAAACTTCAGCCCCAAACTAATTCATAAAAAGTATGACGGGGAAAAAATACAACGAGTATATAGTTATCAAAAAAATTATACAAAACTATATAATGAAAAAATAAACGATATTATTAAGGAAAATAGTTACTATGACTACGATAGAAATAAGGAAGTTGATTTTTTTGATTATAGCTTGGGTGAGAAAAAATATCTTTATTTCTTGTATTATGAAATTGGTGAATATAGTTTTCATACCCCAATTACAGAAGAAAGAGTAGAAAAAAATACCCAATTAGAAATCAAAGAAATAGATGAGAATTTTCAAACTCATGGAGCTGATATAGCAGACTTACTCTCAACACAATTTGTTCAAAAAGTAATAGACTTGTTAGATAGTGGAGATTATACAATTATAGAATAATTAAAAAAATCTTCTTATTATAAATAGGAAGATTTTTTGGATTCACAAAAATAGTTTAAAAGACTACGCTATTTAAACCATTTTTGAGAATGAATATTGGACTATACCGATTGTGCCGAACACGGTATCGAACTATGTATAAAAAATTGTGATTATTAAATTTCAAGGCTATAAAATTAAAGCAAAAGTTTAAAATTTATTTGGTCAACCACTGGTCAATTTCCTCAATTTCAATACTAACTAGCGTGTGATAATATCTTGATTTAATCGTTTCTTGGTTATTTATTTTAACTTATTTTAACGCTAGTTTGTTGGCCGCCGGTATAGTATAAAAGACAAGGTTTCAAAGCCTTGTCTTTTTGTTTTGAGGTTATAAAATTTGAAGTTGAGTTACTAAAAATTACTTAATGTTTTGTAGTATAATATGTTATATAAGAAAGAGTAGGAACCATTATATGAAGACACTTTATCATTATACAACAGTTGAAACATTGCTTTTGATATTAAATTATAAAACATTGAGATTCAAAAGTTTACTTTATGTTGACGATCCATTAGAACCTTCAACTTCAGACTTTGGTAATCTAGGTGGATTTAAGTATGTGTCTTGTTGGACTGATACTCCTAATAGTATTCCACAATGGACAATGTATTCTGATAATATGACAGGAGTGTGTATAGGAATTAGTTTTGATAAAGTAACTGATGTCTTTTTAACGGAAAAATTTTCTTTATCTGAATCTTCTGAACCAATTGATATGGTAAATGCATTACATCCTTTAAAATCAGGCTTATTAGTTACAAATAATAAATATGTGCCATCTTTGGAACAAATACGGTATACTGATGATGTTTCATTGATTACTCCTCAAGTAGTTTCTTCAGATGATAAATTCACAACTATTAATTTAGCTTCAAATGGTATC
>ERZ773018.1783-NODE-1783-length-11216-cov-3.350148_pt1 | contig 11216 bp, 7 predicted proteins | sample MGYA00580840_ERZ773018 | MGnify/ENA primary metagenome ERZ773018 (study PRJEB29015, sample SAMEA2738125) | human oral metagenome | biome: human oral; feature: human-associated habitat; material: saliva | place: China | collected 2256 ... | reverse complement strand
TCAGTATAAGAATGGACTTCTTGATGGGGAAGTGAAACTTTTCTATGAGAATGGTCAGCTTGCATCAAAAATAAAATTTGTAAGAAATTCTAAAGAAGGTGAAGCAGTATCATACTATGAAAATGGTAAGGAAAAGGAAAAAGGAGTATTCCTTCATGACAAATATGAAGGAAAAGTTACAGTATGGTATGATAATGGAGAAGTTGCGGTTGAACAGAACTTTAAAAATGGACTTCTTGAAGGGGAATATAAGGAGTTCTATAAAGGAAAGAAACCGAAGATAACAGCGAACTATGTAAAGGGGAAGGAAGAGGGGACATACACTATACTTTATGAAAACGGACAGAAGCAGGTTGTTTCCCAGTTTAAGGATGGACTTGCAGAGGGCGAGTGGATATATTACTATAAGAATGGCAAGGAAAACAAGAAGGTGAGATTTGTTAAAGGCCAGAAGGAAGGAAAACAGGAAGAGTTTTATGAAAATGGTGGAAAGAAACTGGAATCAGAGTTTAAGAATGGTAAGGAAACAGGTCAGTGGATAGTGTACTTTGAGAACGGTAAGATATCTACGACATTCAGTTATACAGACGGGCTTCTTAATGGACCGGTTACGATAAATGATGACAAGGGAGTAAAGATAGTTGAAGGGAACTACAGGAATGGTAAAGAGGATGGTAAGTGGACATTCTATGATGAAAATGGTAAAGTAAAGAAAACAGAAGAATACGAGCTTGGTAAAAAGAAATAGTAATGTAAAAAACACACCTGATGAAAAAATATATACTGACTCAAATAAATTGGACAAATTAATTTAACTAACCGATAAGGATTAATTTCTGCATAAAACAGAAGTTAATACTTTTAAATTTAATATATTCAGAGCCAATAAATTTAATTTTTTTTGAGACACCCCCTTGCAAAAATAGATAAAATGGAGTATAATTATTAAAGATAAAGAGTGCAAGCGTGGCGGAATTGGTAGACGCGCTGTTTTCAGGGAGCAGTGGCAGTAGTCGTGTGGGTTCGAGTCCCACCTCTTGCACCAAAAAATTAAATTTAATTATAAAAAACTTGCAAAAACAGATAAAATGTGGTATTATAATTATAAGAGCAAAATATTAGACAGAAAGAGTGGGAAGTTCCCACTCTTTAGTTTTAAATATGAGGTGGATATTTTATGGAAAAAAAATTGGAAATGCTTGAAGCAAAAATGGAGGAGCATTTAAAGGAGTTGGGACTGGAGCTTGCAGATATAGAGTATGTTCCTGAAGGTGGATACAACTACTTAAGAATTTATGTTGAAAAGCCTGACGGAAATACAAGTCTTGATGACTGTGTAGAACTTAGTACTAGAATAGACGGTATCGCAGATGAGCTGATAAATGAAAAATTTTATTTGGAAGTTTCAACGCCAGGACTTGAAAGAAGGCTGAAAAAACCTAAAGATTTTACTAGATTTACAGGAAAAAAAGTAAAAATATATACAAAAAGTCAAATTGAAGGTAAAAAAACATTTGAAGGTAAGTTAGAAAAGTTTGAAAATGAAACAATATTTTTATTGGATAGTACGGAAAAAGTATATGAAATACCTTTTTCTAAATTGAAAAAATCACATTTGATATATGAAATTCCGGTAAACATATTAGAGAGTGAGGAGGAATAATGAAATCAAAAGATCAGAGAATCTTTTTAGAAGCATTGGATGAACTGGAAAGAGAAAAGGGAATTATAAAGGAAGAATTGTTGGAAGCGGTAGAAACAGCATTACTTGCAGCATATAAGAAAAATTACGGTGAAAAAGATAATGCAGACATAACAATAAATAGAAATACAGGGGAAGTAAAGGTTTTTTCCAGAAGAACAGTTGTTGAAACAGTGACTAAACCTGATGAGGAAATAAGTCTTGAAGATGCACGTTCATTGAAAAAAAGATCAAACCTTGGAGATGTTATGGATGTAGAAATTAACGCTGAAGGGTTTAAAAGAAATGCTATTCAGAATGCTAAGCAGATAGTTGTTCAGAAGGTAAGGGAATGTGAAAAGAAAAATATTTTTAATAAATTTAAGCAGATAGAAAAAATGATCGTTGCTGCCACTGTAAGAAAAACAGATGAAAAAGGAAATCTTTACATTGATATAAACGGTCTTGAAGCTATTGTGCCTGCAAAGGAACTTTCTGAAGCAGATAGATTTCGTCAGGGAGATAGAATAAGAGTATATGTTGGAACTGTTGAAGAATCTACAAAATATACGAAAAGTTTCCTTTCAAGAAAGGCGGAAGAGCTGTTAAGAGGTCTGCTTGAACTTGAAATTCCTGAAATAGAAGATGGAATAATCGAAATTAAGAATATTGCAAGGGAAGCAGGAAGCAGAACAAAAGTTGCTGTTTATTCAGAAGATCCGAACCTTGATGTAAAGGGAGCATGTATAGGTAAAAATGGAATGAGAATACAAAGTATCATTGATGAACTTCAAGGTGAAAAGATAGATATAGTACTTTGGGATGAAGATATGACAACTTTTGTAAAAAATGCTCTTAATCCAGCAGAAGTAATTTCAGTTGATATAATTGAAAATGAAGAAGAAAGAATTGCAAGAGTAGTTGTGAATGAAGATCAGCTATCTCTGGCAATAGGTAAAAAAGGACAGAATTCACGTCTTGCAGCAAAGCTTTGTGGTATAAAGATAGATATTCATACTGCTGAAAGTTATGAAGATGATCAGGATGAATACGAAGAAGATGAAATAGAAGGTGACGAATAATATATGCCTGAAAGAACATGTATCAGTTGTAGGAAAAAAGGCGAAAAAAAAGATTTTTTGAGAATATCCGAAGAAAATGGAAAATACGTATTTGATAAGGAAATGAAAGTACAGAGCAGAGGATTTTACGTGTGTAAGGATCCAGCCTGTATAGAAAGATTATCAAAAAACAGAAAATATAATCTTGAGATGCAGGAGCTTCTCAAATTACTGAAAGAAACAGAAAAAAATAGGAAAAACATAATAGACATTATACGCCCTATGAAAAATTCAGGCTTCTTTGTTTTCGGAATAGATGAAAACATCGAAGGAATAAAAAAGAATAAGGTAAGATTACTGATATTGCCAAAAGACATAAATGAAAAATATATAGAACAATTTAAAAGACTTGAGGAAAGTTTTGAAGTCACTATAATAAATATTGAAAAAAAAGAAGAATTTTTGAATGTTTTTTCAAGAAATGTGAATGTCGTAGGAATAACAGATAAAAGGGTAGTGAATGGTATATTAAGCAAAGTGGAGGTGACAGAATGAAATTAAGAGTACATCAGTTGGCTAAAGAATTGGGTTATGAAAGTCCAAAATTTCTTGAAAAATTAACTGAAATAGGCGTTCAAGTAAAATCTCACCTAAGTGGACTGACAGATGATGAAATAGCCGATATAAAAAGGAAACTTAACAAAAAAGATGACAAGCCTAAGGAACATAATAAATCTAACGAAAATCATAATAAATATGTAAAAGAAACTCCAAATATAAATAAACATGATGCGGCAAAAGTACAAAACAGAGTCGAAACAAATAAAAAAGAAAATGAGGATAAAGTGGAATTGAATGTTGGATTAAATAATAATAATAGTCAAAAAAATAATAATAACAAAAATTATCAAAATAGAGATGAAAGAAAAACTGAAAATGTAAATAGAGATAATAACAGAGATAACAATAGAGACAACAGAAACAAATATCAGAATAAGGATAATAGAGACAGAAACAGAAATTATCAGAACAGAGATAATAATCAGAGAGATGGAAGACCGTCATTTGACAGGGATAATCAAAATAGGGACAGAAGAGACGGTAAATTTGATAGAAATTCCGGAAGAAATTTTGATGACAATCAGAACAGGGACAGAAATTATCAAAACAGGGATAACAGTCAGAGAGATGGAAGACCGTCATTTGACAGGGATAACAGAAATAGAGATAATAGAAATTATCAGAACAGGGATAATAGAGACAACAGAGATGGTCAAAGGGATAGACGTTCTTTCGAAAGAGGAAAGGACGACACAAGGGACAATAGAAATTTTGGAAACAGAAACAATAAAAAAGAAGCACCAAAAACTGATATAGCCCCTGCTCCAATTGCAGAAAAACCTAAGAACAATGTAAAGGGAAAAGCAAAATTTGACAAGAAGAGATACGAAAAAGAAAAGAAACAGAAGGAAGAAGAAAAGAAATTAAGAGAATTAAGATCTGATTTCAGAAAAGATGACAAAAAGAAAAAAAATAAAAAGAAACAGGAAAAAGTAATGAAGGATGAAATAATCAGAATAGAAGGTGAAAGTATCGGAATGATAACTATAGGAGAAGAAATAGTAATTAAGGATCTGGCTGAAAAGCTAGGAGTAAATGTTTCCGATATTATAAAAAAATTCTTTATGCAAGGAAAAATGCTGACTGCGAATGCTATTTTATCATTTGAGGAAGCTGAGGAAGTAGCTCTTGACTATGAAGTAATAGTTGAAAAAGAAGAAGTTGTTGAAGTAAGTTATGGTGAAAAGTATCATCTTGAAGTTGAAGACAAGGAACAGGATCTTGTTGAAAGAGCTCCAGTTATAACAATAATGGGACACGTAGACCATGGGAAAACATCCCTTCTTGATGCATTAAGACACACAAATATAATCGAAGGCGAAGCTGGAGGAATAACACAGAGAATAGGAGCCTACCAGGTAAACTGGAAGGGGCAGAAGGTTACATTTATAGATACTCCGGGACACGAAGCTTTTACTGAAATGAGAGCAAGAGGAGCAAATATAACTGATATTTCAATACTTATAGTTGCAGCAGATGACGGAGTAAAACCTCAGACTGTAGAAGCTATATCACATGCTAAAGAAGCTGGAGTACCAATAATAGTAGCAATAAATAAAATTGACAAACCTGGTGCAGATCCTATGAAGGTTAGAACAGAGTTGACAGAATATGGACTTATGTCGCCTGACTGGGGAGGAAATACTGAATTTGTGGAAATTTCTGCAAAACAGAAGATAAACCTTGAAGAATTACTTGAAACTATACTGATTACAGCAGAACTGCTTGAATTGAAGGCAAATCCTAAGAAAAGGGCAAAAGCTGTAGTTGTAGAATCAAGACTTGATCCTAAAATGGGAGCAGTAGCGGATATATTGATTCAGGAAGGTGAACTTGAAATTGGGGATATATTCGTTGCAGGAGAAGCACATGGAAGAGTAAGATCAATGCTTGATGACAGAGGAAATAAAATAGAAAAGGCAACATTATCTCAGCCGGTGGAAATCACAGGATTTAGTAATGTTCCAAATGCCGGAGATGTCCTTTACGGAGTAAATAACGATAAACAGGCTAAAAAGATAGTTGAAGACTTCATAAAAGAAAAGAAAATCAACGATCAGAACAAAAAGAAACATATCTCGCTGGAAAGTCTGTCTCAGGAACTGGAAGAACAGCAGCTTAAAGAACTTAAATGTATTATAAGAGCAGATTCTAAAGGTTCAGTAGAAGCATTGAAGGAATCATTACTGAAGCTGAACAACGAAAAAGCAATGATAAACATTATTCAGGGAAGTGCCGGAGCAGTAACTGAAGGAGACATAAAACTTGCGGAAGCATCAAATGCAATAATAATAGCATTTAACGTAAGACCTACAACACCTGCAAGAATTGAAGCAGAAAAAACTGGAGTGGAAATTAGAAACTACAATGTAATTTACCATGTAACAGAAGAGATAGAAAAAGCCCTTAAAGGAATGCTTGATCCTGAATATAAGGAAGTTTACTTTGGAAGAATTGAAGTTAAGCAGGTATTTAAAATCAGTAACGTTGGAAATATTGCAGGAGCAATAGTAGTAGACGGAAAAGTAAGTAAAACTTCTAAAATAAGAGTTATAAGAGATGGAATAATTATTTACGATGGAGAATTAGATTCACTTAAGAGATTTAAGGATGATGCAAAGGAAGTTGTCATGGGACAGGAATGTGGAATCGGAATTAAAGATTTTAATGATATAAAAGAAGGCGACATCATAGAATCATATATTTTGGAAGAAATACCAAGATAGTTTGATTATTTTGCATATTGATTAAATTATGGGGTGAAAATTATTATGAATGACAGAAGGAAAAAAGGACTTGAAAAGGAAATATCAAGAATAATCGGAATGACTATTCTGACAGAAGTAAAAAATGAAAAAATAAAAAATCTGGTAACAATACATAAGACAGAGCTTACAAAGGATGGAAGATATCTTGATCTTACTTTTTCAATACTGGATTTGAAAAATAATGTAAATAAAGAAAAAATATTGGAGGAACTTGAAAAATTAAAAGGTTTTTTCAGAAAAACAATTGGGTCTCAATTATCAATCAGATTTGTTCCTGAAATAAGAATTCATTTAGATGACAGTATCGAATACGGTATAAAAATAGCATCTTTGCTGAATGAGGTAAAAAAGAAGGACAGTGAATGATTTGTGAAATGGGAGTTGAAGAAACACGATAAAAATTATTTAACTCTGAAAAGCAAGGAATTTAATGAGAGTCAACTCATAACAGGTTTATTGCTTAACAGAGGAATTACTACAAAAAAAGAAGTGGAAAAATTTCTGAATACGAGCGAAAGTGAGCTGAATGACCCTTTTCTTTTTGAAAATATGCATGAAGTTGTAGAAAGAATACTTGATGCAAAAAAACGGAAAGAAAAAATAGTAATCTATGGAGATTATGACGTGGACGGAATATCAGGAACGGCATATCTTGTGCTCGTATTTAGAAAACTGGGGTTAAATGTAGATTATTATATCCCAAACAGGGCACATGAAGGAGTTGGGATAAATAAGAATCTTATAAAATATCTGTCTAAAAAAAATGCAAAGTTATTTATAACAGTGGATACAGGGATTGGAAGCAAGGAAGAGCTGCTAATGCTAAGGGAAAATAATATTGACGTAATTATTACAGATCATCATAGACCACTTGATGCAATCAGTGACATGAAGGTTCTTACAGTAAATCCCAAAATAAGTAAAAATTATCCGAATAAGAATTTATCAGGTTCAGGAGTTGCATTTAAATTAGCTGAAGCAGTTTATGAAACATTCGGAGCAAGTAAAAAGCTGCTGTATGACTATCTGGATATTGTAATGATAGGAACAGTTGCAGATGTTGTACCAATGACTGATGAAAACAGGTTTATAATAAAAAAGGGATTATATAATTTAAGAAAAACGAAGATAAAAGGATTAAAGTATATTATCAGTTACTTAAAAATAAATCCCAAAAATATAACAACAAGTGATATAGGCTTTTACATTGCACCTATTTTCAATGCTTTAGGTAGAATAGACAACTCCAAGATGGTGGTAAATTTCTTTATACAGGAAGATGACTTTAAAATTTTTGCAATTATTGAAGAAATGAAAAAGGCAAATAAAATAAGAAGATATCTGGAAATAGAAATATACAATGAAATAGAGGAAAAAATTCAGAAGCTGAATAATCCCAAATACATATTCATGAAAAGCAGGAAATGGCATTCGGGAGTTATAGGAGTTGTATGTTCGAGAATTTCCATAAAGTATAATATTCCGGTAATACTCGTTTCAATAAAAAATGGATATGGAAAGGCTTCATGCCGTAGTATAGAAGGACTTAATATATTTGATATTCTTAAGGAAACATCAGATAAGTTTGAAAGATTTGGAGGACATGATCTGGCGGCAGGATTTCTTGTATCAGAAAAATATCTTGCTGAAATAGAAAGATATCTGAAAAAAAGACTTTTAACTACAAATAAGTCAAACATGGAAAAAGTTCTAAATATTGATGCAAAATTAGGAATAGAGGAAATAAATAAGAACAAGCTTCTTGATATAAACAGGTTATCGCCCTTTGGTCTTGATAATCAGGAACCAAATTTCATAGATACAGGAGTGAAGTTTGTAAATTTCACGAAATTTGGTGTGAATAACCGTCATTTTAAAGGATATATAAGAAAAAATAACAGATTTATATCTGTAATTGGATATAATCTGGGACATAAACTTAAACTTAAAAATCTCAATAAAAAATATGAGATAGTTTATACTCCGGTTTTCAAGTCTGTAAGAACAGATTTATTTATTGAGCTGAAGGTGAAAGACTTTAATTAGCCGAATAAAGATAATTATCATGGAAAAAATACAGAAAACATGATAAACTGGAGAAAGAGAAATTAATTAGTTAAACAACATAAAAAATATATTAGAATATAAATTAGGAGGATTATAAAAATGTCAACAGTAAAAAAATTATCAGAAACAGTATATGAAGTATCAGCAACAAGAAATGGTGAAGAATTAAAACATCTTAAGGAACATGTATTAGTACATTTTAAAGATGCAAAAGTAGATGGATTTAGAAAAGGGCACGTACCAGCAGATGTACTTGAAAAAAAATTCAAAAAAGAAATAGAAGGGGAAATCCTTAATCACATAATTTCAGAAGAATATAGAAAAGCAGTTGAAGAAAATAACTTATCACCAATTGCAGACATTAAACTGGAAAAATATGAAAATAATGAAGATAACGTAGAAGTAGTATTTACTATACCTGTATTACCTGAAATTAATTTAGGAGATTACAAAAGCGTAAAAGTAGAAAAAGAAGCATTAGATGTAAATGATGAAAAAGTTAATGCTGAAATCGAAATAATGAGATCAAATGCAGGAAAATTAAAAGAAGTTGCAGATGATGAAGCAGCTAAGGATAAAGATGTTACAAACATCAATTTTGAAGGATTTATAGATGGAGAAGCATTTGATGGAGGAAAAGCTGAAGGATTTGACCTTACTTTAGGATCAAAAAGCTTTATAGATACTTTTGAAGATCAGATTATAGGGCATAAAAAAGGTGACGAATTTGATGTAAACGTTACTTTCCCTGAAGAATACCATGCAGAAAACTTAAAAGGAAAACCTGCAGTATTTAAAGTAAAAGTAAATTCAATAAAGAGAAAAGAAGAAGCAGAATTAAATGAAGATCTTGCAAAAGAACTTGGATATGATTCAGTAGAAGATTTAAAAGCTAAAACAAAAGAAAATCTTATAAAAAGAGAAGAAGCAAGAATTGAAAATGAATATAGAGGAAAAGTAGTAGATGCAGTTGTAGATAGTATAAACTTTGAAATCCCTGAAGCAGTAGTAGAAAGAGAAATTCAATTCCAAATAAATAGATTTGCTCAACAGCTTCAAATGCAAGGAATGTCATTAAATCAATATTTTGAAATGACAGGTCAGGATATTGAAAAAATGAGAGAAAGTATCAAAGAATCAGCTGAAAAATCTGTAAAAAGAGATTTAGTATTAACTGAAATAGCTAAAGCAGAAAATGTAGAAGCTACTGAAGAAGAAGTAAATGCTGAATTAGATAGAACTGCTTTAATGTATGGAATGGATAGGGAAGGATTAATTGCAGAAGTTAGAAAATCTGGAAACTATGCAAGATTTATAGATGAAATAAAATATCAGATTATAAACAGAAAAACTGTTGATTTATTGGCAAAATAAGGAGGAAATAAGATGTACAGTCCTGTAGTAATTGAAAATGACGGACGTGGAGAAAGAAGTTACGATATATACTCCAGACTGCTGAAGGATAGAATAATATTCGTAGGTGGAGAAATAGAAGATAATATGGCAAATGCAATTATTGCACAGCTGTTATTTTTAGACGCACAGGATAAGGAAAAAGACATTGTAATGTATATTAACAGTCCCGGTGGAGTAATTACCTCGGGACTTGCCATATATGATACAATGCGTCATATAAAATGTGACGTTTCCACAGTGTGTCTTGGTCAGGCTGCCAGCATGGGAGCTCTGCTGCTTACAGCCGGAGCAAAAGGAAAGAGATATTCACTGCCTAATTCAAGAATAATGATACATCAGCCTTTAGGTGGAGCAAGAGGACAGGCAACGGATATTCAGATACAGGCAAAAGAAATTGAAAGAATGAAGGAACTGACAAGTAAAATTCTATCAGAAGCTACAGGAAAACCTATAGAGGAAATTTATCAGGATACAGAAAGGGATAATTTCATGTCTCCTGAAGAAGCTATAGAATACGGTCTGATAGATAAAGTTCTATAAACTTAGGAAAAAATAACGAGGTGAAGATCATTGGCAAAGGAGAAAAAAAGCTGCACATTTTGTGGAAAGTCTGAAGATGAAGTATACCAGCTTATAAGTAGCCCTGATAATGATGCCTTCATATGTGATGAATGTATAGAAGACTGTCAGGAACTGCTTGATGAAAGTGGGTACAGTGAAGATGAGAAAAAGATGGAACTTACTTTGCTGAAACCTGCTGAAATCAAAAGTAGACTGGATGAATATATAATAGGGCAGGAAAGGGCTAAAAAGGTTCTTTCTGTTGCTGTATATAATCATTTTAAGAGAATTAACCATAAAATGAAAAACATAGATGATGTGGAACTGCAGAAGTCAAATGTTTTACTGGTGGGACCTACAGGAAGTGGAAAAACCCTTCTGGCACAGACACTGGCAAAAATTCTGAATGTACCGTTGGCAATAGCTGATGCAACTACATTGACAGAAGCCGGATATGTAGGTGACGATGTAGAAAACGTACTTTTAAAACTTATAAAAGCGGCAGACTATGATATAGAAACTGCTGAACATGGGATAATATACATAGATGAAATAGATAAGATTGCAAGAAAGTCAGAAAATATGTCTATTACAAGGGATGTTTCAGGGGAAGGTGTCCAACAGGCATTACTGAAAATAATAGAAGGAACTGTTGCAAGTGTACCGCCACAAGGTGGAAGAAAGCATCCAAATCAGGAAATGATAGAAATAAACACAAAAGATATACTGTTTATTGTAGGTGGAGCTTTTGAAGGTCTTGAAGGTAAACTTAGAAACAGAATAAATCAGAAAAGAGTGGGATTTGGTCTGGAAACAGAAGAAAAGAAACTGGATGACCTTACATTATTTGAAAATGTATTACCGGAAGATCTTATTAAATATGGTCTTATACCTGAACTGATTGGAAGATTACCTATAATTACGGCATTGCATGGACTGGATGAAGAAGCCATGGTAAAAATACTTACAGAACCTAAAAATTCACTGGTAAAACAGTATAAAAAGTATTTTGAAATGGAAGATGTTGAGTTAAGTTTCGAC
>ERZ773018.1779-NODE-1779-length-11229-cov-10.134867_pt1 | contig 11229 bp, 8 predicted proteins | sample MGYA00580840_ERZ773018 | MGnify/ENA primary metagenome ERZ773018 (study PRJEB29015, sample SAMEA2738125) | human oral metagenome | biome: human oral; feature: human-associated habitat; material: saliva | place: China | collected 2256 ... | reverse complement strand
CACCAGGCATGATTGAAGGTCCTTTTAAGGCTCCTTCTTCCCCACCAGATACACCTGTTCCGATGAAGTTGATTCCTGAGTTTGCAAGTTCTTCATTACGACGCATTGTATCACGGAAGAATGTATTTCCTCCATCGATTAAAATATCGCCTTTATCTAAGTGTGGAAGTAAACTTTGAATTGTCTTATCTGTTGCTTCACCAGCTTTAACCATTAATAAAATTCTTCTTGGTTTTTCTAAAGACTCTACAAATTCTTCAACAGAGTATGTTGGAACTAATTTTTTGTCTGGATGTAACGCAATCACTTCGTCTGTTTTTGAAGTTGTACGGTTGTAGATTGAAACGCTATAACCACGGCTTTCAATGTTTAAAGCCAAGTTACGTCCCATAACAGCCATACCCACGACACCAATTTGTTGTTTTGACATGAAACTTCCTCCAATTTGTTTTATTTAACACATCTATGTTATCAAAAATCACACCTTTTTGAAAGGTATTTGAATGCTTTTCTTTTACTTACTCTCTTTTTCATTTCAACCATTTTCACTCTTAGAAAACCTTTTAACATTTAACTCTAGTAATTCACACCGATTTACGGTAAACTATTACCGAACAAAGAAAAAAGGAGCGATTTTGTTGGCAAAGAAAAAACGTAATCTTTCAACAGTTGAAAAAATTACACGTGTTGTAGCAGTATTAATGTTAATCGGTACACTAGGTGCTATCATCTTACAAGTAGCCTTAACTGCAATGAATTATAAATAAAAAGAATCCGGCAGGAAATTTCCTGCCGGATTTTATTTTTATATCGTAATTTCTTCTCGATCACGAACCATATAAGATTTTAATGGAGTAAGACTCGCAAGCCAGTAGAGCCCTCCACCTAACAAAGCAGTGAAGCCACTTCCGGTAGTAAATAAGAAAATTGGACTTTGAATTTGTTTCGTCAGTGGGTTATATACAAAGAGGATTGAAACAATTAATGAGATAAATACGCAACTCATCCCAACAATATTGAACCCGTTCGTATATTCATACGCTTTATGACCTGGAAGGAAATATGCAGATCGTAACGACAATTTTTGTTTCCGTAAAATGAAGAAGTCGACGACAATCATTCCAATAATCGGACCTTGAAGATAAGCGGCCAGAGAAATAAATGATCCAAAATATTCATCTACTCCTCCCCAAATGGTTAAAGCACTTACATATACAAAAGCTATCCATACCATTAGCTTATAACTAATTTTGGGCATTCCACTTTTCACAATCATACAGTTAACGTAAGAACCCGTTCCTTGAGTCCCAATATTAGCAAAAGCAACTAACAGTAGGCTAAGAAGTGAAAATGTAGGCGTACTTAATGTTGCTAACATCATTGTTGGATCACTTTCATATACACCTGTTTTTACGAACATAGCAAGGGCCATAACGCCTCCTGTAGCCGCGAAAAACGGCGCTACAACGCCATACGATAATGAAGTTGCCCAGTATCCACTGCGCTCTGATTTTGCTAATCGTGGTAAGATGAAAGCCTGAGTTGACCAAGAGAATGCTACGGCAACATTACCTTCACCTGAAATCATAAATCGTTCAAGTGGCGTTAAATCACTTTGAATAGCAGGCTGAACATTCATAATATCTGTTATCGGAACTGCAAAAAAACAAATTCCCGCAATAATCAAACCAACAAATAACAAAGCAACAACCATGTATCTATTGATCCCTTTTATAGTTTCAGGCCCACTTAGAGCAATTAAAGTTCCTAACAAAACGCAAAGAGTTCCAAGTACCGGTGCCCATATCGCTTTATCTAATACAAGGCCGAAATTATTTGCCAAATGTATCATGGAATTCGCAAAAAGATTCGCAGTAACAGCATACCAACCAAAGTTGGCCAAACTTATTACAGTTGATAAAAGTGCAACTCCTTTTTGACCAAGCACTGACCGAAGCCAAATCCACAAATCAATTCCGTAACGAACGGCAAATAGAACTGGTAAACATTCTATAAAGACCCAAATGATATTAAAACTAAAAATATTAATAAGCATTTGATTGAAAGAAAGATATTGTGCAACATAAGCACCTTGCGTATAACACCAAGTTGCGATTGCAAATCCACTAGTAGATAGGAATAAATCCCAGAACGAATACTGACGATCCCCATTCGTCATTGGAACAACACCCGTTACCGTTTCTTGTTGAATATAATCATTCATAGAAGTCATTATCGAATCACCCCACACATTGCCAAAATTATAAGGATTAGATTAACTCCTACAAAAATACCCCCAAAAAGATAATCCATTTTTGAAAAACGTTCTGGAAATACATAATCTTTTTTCTCCATTAAATCGAGCCTACGTTCTGTTTCTTCAGTAATTAGCTTTTCAATTGAAACTTCATTTTTCATCTATTTATCTTCTCCCTGATACATTTTTATAGCCTCGGTACAATACATTTTCGTATGGCGATACCATTTATAAAGATATTCACCTACTCGTTTACCATTACTTTCTTGGAATAGTGCCCACAAGAACCAATAGTATGAAACTAACCCGACCATTCCTAGGAAATGCTGTAGACTACCTACACCAGGATTCTTTTCAAAGTACTTATTAATAAAATCCTTTGCTTCGTCTAAACTGTAATCTGTACAGCATAGGAAACACCCAATGTCACTCGCAGCATCTCCCATTCCAGAATACTCCCAGTCAATCAGACTCATATTCCCTTCTTTATCCACTAAAAAGTTAGGACTATAACAGTCACCATGGCAAAGAACAAATTCCACAGGATCCTTGTGTAAATATTGAATAACTTGACCCACAAGCTCTTCTAACATTTCCTTATCTTCAAATTCAAAACGATTACGTTTTTGTAATTTTTCCTTGAATTCTTCTAAATCTTTCTCGAATCTTAATTCATAAGGTGTTGTCTTCCCAGAACGATGGAGGCGGCTAATGAATTCTATCGCCTTTTCCACATCTTCATCATTCTCATAATCTAATAGTCTTGCATTTTCTATAAATTTCGATATTTTCCATCCTTCTTTTTCGTCCATAGCAACAAAAGTTTTATCAATCCCTAATTCAGCCGCAATCTTCATCGAAGCTGCTTCGCTGAGTCGGTTAATATATTCTTCCGTTCCTTTTCCAGGGTGACGATAAACATAAGGCTCTCCCTTACACTCGAAACGGAAAGAAGTATTAGTCAACCCGTCTTTTATCGGTTTAATATTAGTAATCTCTGCTGGTGATACTGACAGTATCTTACAAATATTGAGCAATATTTTTGAATTTGTATTCATCAAATAGTGTTCATCAAATGCACGAAGATCCGCTAAAGAATCAAATTCTTTAATTACGTCTTCTGAATAATGACGCGCTTCTAACTTTAATACATCTAAATGTCGATAATAATACTCTTCCCATAACTGTTCTTTAAATGCTGCATGTTGGAATTCATTCTCTAAAATACGAACAAATTTTTCACTGAATTCACGATCAAAATATACATGACCAAGCATACACCATGTATTTTTGCCTCCAACAGTTACCTCTGAAATGAAACCATTTGTCTCTTTTTCTACACAATATTCATCAGTTTCTCCCTTAGCAAAAACTGTAGCATAATAGCCTCTATATACATATTCCTCAAAAGGATTTTCCGTAAAATAATTATCTGAGGAACAAATATAAGTATTTCCTAATTGCTCACGAACTAGCATTAATGACGAGCAATTATTATAACGATAATAATCCTCGTTAACAACGATATCTACACCAAATTTATCTGCAAGATAAAACATCATTTCTTTCATATAGCCAACAATAACTGTAATTTTATCAATTCCAGCTTCTCTCAATTGACCTATTTGGCGTTCAATCAAACGCTCACCTTTAACATTCAATAGGCCTTTAGGTGATTCATATGAAAGTGGAGCAAATCGTGTACTCATTCCTGCAGCCATAATAATAGCATTTTGAACACGATAAGGTTCTAATTCAGCGAGTCCTTTGTCTGTTAGAGAATAATCCGAAGTAATCCAACCAAGTCGTTCCGCTTCTGTTACTAGATAATTCACTTTTCCAAGAGATAAGTCAATTTCTTTTGCGATTTCTCGCTGAGTTACTTTTGAATCTTGATTTTTTAAAAATACTAATAAGTTAAATTGATGATTTGAAATCATTCTAATTCGCCTCCCTATGTTCAATATTATACACCTTTTTTACAAAAAATGAACAAAATTCTCTATATTTTTATAGTTAATGAAAATTTATCATCAACCCTATTTTATGTATTAAAAAGGCCAGCATTCCATATTTTAAAAATACCTAAACATAATTAAAAGGTATACAAAAATTAAACAAAAAATAGTGCAGCTGATACTTTTATTATTAATTTAATTTATGAGGATATAGTTTAAATTTACGAACTAGGAAATAAGGGTTTAGCTACTCACCACTTTCGAACATGGTTGGTATCCATACGAGAGGTCTTAATTACATGATTAAATTAATTATTACAACAGACGAATTAAAGTAAAATTAAAAGGACTTAGTCCTGTACAATACAGAACTAAATCCTTTAATCATCTAACTCTTTTTGGGATAGTACAAATTCCTTCCGAATTTTATTTTTTAAATCGTAATTTCTTCTCTATCACGAACCATATAAGCTTTTAATGGAGTTAGACTAGCAAGCCAATATAATCCCCCTCCTAGTAAGGCTGTAAATCCACTACCTGTTGTAATGAGGAACAATGGACTTTGAATTTGTTGTGTTACAGGATTATAAACAAATAATACTGCTACAATCAATGAGATGAACACACAGCTCATCCCTACAATATTAAACCCTCTGGTATATTGGTATGCATCGTGTCCCTTTAAGAAATACGCGGAACGAAGCGCTAGCTTTTGTTTTCTAAGCAGGAAGAAGTCCACGACAATCATCCCAATAATTGGTCCTTGAATATAAGCTGCTAAAGAAATAAATGAACCGAAATATTCCTCAACACCGCCCCAAATCGTTAGTGCACTAACGTAGAAAAAGGCAATCCATACCATCAGCTTATAACTAAGTTTTGGCATTCCACTTTTCACAATCATACAGTTCACGTAAGATCCGGTTCCTTGTGTTCCAATATTTGCAAAGGCTACTAATAATAGACTCAATAGAGCAAATCCTGGTGTACTTAATGTTGCCAACATTGTTGTTGGATCACTTTCATAAACTCCAGTTTTCACGAACATTGCAAGGGCCATAACCCCACCTGTTGCTACGAAGAACGGTGCGACAACACCATAAGAAAGTGTCGTTGCCCAGTAACCACTACGTTCTGTTTTCGCTAAACGTGGAAGAACTAATGCTTGTGTTGACCATGAGAATGCGAAGGCTACATTTCCTTCTGCTGACATCATAAAGCGTTCAATTGGAGATAAGTCTCCTTCCACGGCTGGTTGGACATTCATAATATCGCTGAGCGGAACTGCCGCAAAACAGATTCCGACAATAATGACCCCTACTGCAAGTAATGCGATTACTAGGAAGCGGTTTGTCCATTTAATAACTTCTGGCCCACCTACCGCAATTAACGTACCAAGTAAAACGCAAAGGGTTCCAAGAATTGGTCCCCAGATGCCTTTGTCGAGAACGAGTCCAAAGTTCCCTGCCAGATGAATCATGGAACTTGCAAACAAGTTCGCGGCTACTGCATACCATCCGAAGTTCGCTAAACTGATTACCGTCGATAACAAAGCGACACCTTTTTGACCGAGAACCGCACGCAACCAAATCCATAAATCGATTCCGTAACGCACCGCAAAAATAATCGGTAAACATTCAATAAATACCCAGATAATATTAAAACTAAAAATATTAATCAACATTTGGTTAAACGTCAAATATTGAGCCACATAAGCACCTTGCGTATAACACCATGTTGCAATGGCAAATCCACTAGTAGATAGGAATAAATCCCAGAACGAATACTGACGGTCGCCATTCGTCATTGGAACAACCCCTGTAATCGTTTCTTGTTGAATATAATCATTCATTGTTGCGCTCATTATTGAATCACCCCACTCATCGCTAAAATTACGAGGAGTAAATTCACTCCAACGCCAATGACTACCCATGTGTAGTCCGCTTTTGAAAATCTTTCAGGAAAAGGATAATCTTCTTTTTCCATCATATTTAATCGGTTTTCTGTTTCATCTGCAATTAATTGCTCAATTGAAATTTCTTCTTTCACTTACTGTTCCTCCTCATAGAGTCGAAGAGCTTCTGCACAATATTGTTTCGTATAACGATACCACTTATACAAGAATTCTCCTACTGGTTTTCCGTTGCTTTCTTGGAACAAGGCCCATAAGAACCAATAATAAGATACTAGACCAATTATTCCTAAGAAATGACGTTCACTTGCAACGCCAGGATTTTGTTTTAAATAGATTTGAATAAATTCTTTTGCTTGTTCTAATGTATAGTCTGAGCAAGCCACAAATGTTCCAATATCACTTGTTGGATCTCCCATACCAGAATATTCCCAGTCAATCAGACTCATATTCCCTTCTTCGTCCACTAAGAAGTTAGGACTATAACAGTCACCATGACAAATGGTATGTTCTACCTGATCTTGTTCAAGATAGCCGACTACTTTACCGACCATTGCTTCCAATTCTTCTTTATCATCGAATTCAAATCGATTTCTCTTAATTAGCTTTTCTTTGAAGTCTTCTAATCCTTTTTCAAATTCAATCGCGTAATCTGTCGTCTTACCAGAACGATGTAATTTTGTCATCAAGGCCACAGCTTTATCGATATCCTCTTTGTCATCATAATCTAACAAACGAGCATTCTTGATGAACTTAGAAATCTTCCATCCTTCTTCTTCATTCATCACCACAAATGTTTTATCAATGCCTAATTCAGCCGCAATCTTCATCGAAGCTGCTTCGCTGAGTCGATTAATATACTCTTGAGTTCCTTTTCCTGGATGGCGGTATACATACGTTTCTCCATTACAATCGAAACAGAAAGAAGTATTGGTTAATCCATCCTTAATGGGTTTAATGTTAATGACTTCTGCTGGAGTTACATTTAAAGTGTTGCAAATATTCAATAAGATTTTCGAATTAGTATGCATTAAATAATGTTCATCAAATGCACGTAATTCATCTAGTGAATCAAACTCTTTAATCACTTCATCAGAGTAATGTTTTGCTTCTAATAACAACGTATCTACATGACGAGCATAATAGTCTTCCCACAATTGTAATTGATAGGCTTCATGTTTAAATTCATTTTCTAAAATGGATACGAATTGTTCGCTGAAGGCGCGGTCAAAATAAACATGTCCCAGCATGTACCATTTATTTTCTCCGCCAACAGTTACTTGTTTGATGATTCCATCTGTTGTTTCCGTTACACAATATTCGTCCGTTTCCCCTTCTGCAAATACTGTAGAATAGTATCCACGGTAAACGTACTCTTCAAATGGATTTTCTACAAAATAATTATCGGATGAACAAATATACGTATTGCCAAGTTGTTTTCTAACAAGCATTAAAGAAGAGCAATTATTGAAACGATAGTAATCTTCGTTCACAACAATCTCTACACCGAACTTGTCAGCTAAATAAAACATTTTTTCTTTCATATATCCGACAACCACAGTGATTTTTTGAATTCCCGCTTCTCTTAGTTGCTTGATTTCACGTTCAATCAGACGTTCTCCTTTTACAACTAGAAGCCCTTTTGGTGTTTCATACGATAATGGTGCAAAACGTGTACTCATTCCCGCTGCCATAATAATCGCATTCTCTACACGATGTGGTTCAAGCGTTTTAAGGCCTTTTTCTGTCACTTCATACTCAGACGTAATCCATCCATTCTCCTCAGCTTCTTGAATCAGTTTATTAACAGTCCCTAGAGAAAGTCCAAGTTCTTCAGCAATTAATCTTTGATTTGTCTTTTCAGTTTTAGTTTTTAAATTCAATAATAATTGAAATTGATGTCTATTTAACATATAAGCCCTCCTCTGTTCAAATTATACACTTTTTTTCATAAATATGAACAAATAACAAAGAAAAAAGATTAAATTTTTCTAAAAAAAAGATGCTCCTAAACAAAATAGGAGCATCTTTCAACTGGTGCAAACTGAACAGTATTTTTTATTTCTGATATATTCGGATTGTTTTTCTGTTTGTTATTCACTAATCCAATAGTTTTTAGCTTCTCCAGGTACTTGCTGTTCTACTGGAGGAGGGGTCATATAATCTTCTCCAAATTCATATACAAGAATTTCGTGATATTTTCTTGGCACTTTTACAACCGTATTTTCATAGGACATATCGATGGTATCATATAACCATTCTTTTTTAATTCCTTTTGGATAATAAGGATCATATATTGAACAAGTAAAATCTGTAGAATTTTCTTTATTATATTTTTTAGCTACTGCTTCTAATTTCAGATTCCACGATTGTGGGGAAGTGAATCTAAAAATAGATGAAGCAATATATCTCGGAATATTTTTTAATCCACCATTCGTAATTTCGATTCCTTTAAAATTTAAAGATGAGAGTCGTAAGAAGTTTTTGTACTGTTTCATTTTTTTACGGTCAGCTTCTTCTGTAACTACTCCATCATATGGGAAAATGTCCACACAAGTTCCTAAAACCACACTCTTATCGATTAATTCAGCGTCACGACGAGTACGAATATCATAAACTCTCATATAGCTAAATGGATATCCTGGTGTTTCTCTAAATGAAATCAAACGATAATAGGGATGTTGTTCTTTCACAAGAACCTCATATAAACGTTCGAATTCATCTCGAGCTAACGAAATATCTGTATCATCATCCCATGGAATAAATCCACCATGACGAACAGCCCCTAATAGTGAACCAAAATCTATAAAATATTTAATATCATGTTTTTCGCAAAGTTCATGTAAATATTTTAGGATATTCAATTCTACCTCTTTAATTTCATCTAAACTCATTACTCTTTCTTTTGTCATGATTTAGCTCCTATTTTTAATTTTGATAAAACACCTTTCAAGATTGATTTGAATAAATCATCCTTTGCAATCGCTAAAGCAATTAGATAATAAATGACTGAACTAATGACCGTCAAGCCAATGTTTAGTAATAATTTCTTATCGACTACTTGTCCATAAGGTACAAAATGATTTACAACAAATGCAATTGGTACAAAGCCTAACGATAAAACTATATATCTCTTTAGTGTATGAAGTATTGGTTTTACTCGAACCAATTCCATATTTCGGATAAAGACATATTCTAACAGCAACAAGACAATCTCTGCTGCCATTGTTGTAATAATGTAATACTCTGGTGCAGTAACTCTCATAAAGAATAAAATGCTGTTTAGCAACAAGTTAATTCCACCACCGACGAAGTAAAGAATCGTTAATCTCTCTTCATAACCATTTACAAGAATAACTTGTGTTCCGAAAATAATTTCTAATGCCCAACCAATGGTACGAATTGCAAAAAGCACTGTACACATTCCAGCAAAAAAGTATTTTTCTCCACCATACAATAATGTTACTGGTATTCCGACAGTCGCTAGCCCAACGCAGATAGGTACAAGGAAGAAGAAAAAGGCCTGACTTCCCTTATTTACTAGGTCTTGATAAGCTTTTCTATCCCCTATTCCAAGATAGTAACCAAGTCTTGGAACACTCACACTAACGGCTCCACTAACTACTCTTGCCAAAAGGGTCGCAATATTATATCCCGTAACATAGTAAGTTACATTTTCAACGACTCCTATTTTCGATAAGAAAATTTGGTCCAAATACGTGTATAACATATTCGCATTCGCAATTAACAAAACTGCAAATAACGGGCTCATCATTTTCATCATATCTTTTACATGAACCCTTACAAATTTTACTTCTCGTTTGATCCATACGAAACTTGCAAGGAAATTAATTAATGTAATTACTGACATGACAATCGTATACGGAATGATGTCCTCTGCTCTCTTAACGAACATGAAAACCGCCACTAACATAAGAATACGAATCACTAGTGTTTTATAGAAAATAAACTTATAGTTCTCAAAGGCTTCATTTAACCATTCAATATAGAATAACTGAGAGAATAATTGAACACCTAGGATATAGTATAAGTATCTCAAATCTGGAGTATCAACAGTAAGACTAACATAAATATAATAGATGATAGTTGTTGCAACTGTACAAATTAGTGAGATATAAAAGAGCTGACTAAACACTTTATTAATTTTGTCTCGATCATTCTTTACTTTACTAATTTCACGCATTCCGTAATTGTAGATTCCAAGAGTTGCGAACGGAATAAATAAATTTAATATTGTATTCGCAACATTAAAATTACCAAAGTCCTCCTTACTCAACACACGCGAAATATACGGCCCCGTGATTAGAGGAAAGACAATATTCAGTATTCGCACAAGCATATTCGTGAATGCGTTCAGCTTAATATTTTTCATATAAACCTCTTTTGTTATTTTTCTTCCACTATTTTCCACAATCTAAAATCATGATGAGAAACTTGTTTTTCAACAGGCGGTAATTGCATATAATCACCGTAGTCCGAAGTTAGAATTTCATGGAAGTTTACAGGAATTAGAAAATCCCTTCCTTCAAAATTACCAAATGTTACCTCTTTTAACCATTCGCGTTTCCATACTGGCTTATTCATATCTTTGTAGATAAGATAATCAACGAGCTCATAATCTTCAACTTTTCTTGACTTGGCCAGTTCGTCAATTTGCTTCACATATTTATTTGTATCTGTGAAATAAAAAGCTACAACAGAAGCATATCGAATAAGGGAATTGATAAAACTATTCTTATTCGTAATCCCTTTAAATGTGTAACAGCTCAATTGGCGTTTTTTAATAATGGTTGTCATTTTATCTTTAAACGCTTGATCGTCTTCATATCCATCGACTGGGAAGATATCAACGTAAATTCCCATATTTGAATCGATACGAACATCTTCCTCGATTAAATAAGTTTGATTGTCCATCACTTTCATAAACGGATAAACATAATTGCGATTGTTCTTATAAGACATCACTTGGTAACGTTCAGAAGGATTTGCGATTAAATAATCTTGAAGCTTTTCATAATCATCTCTTAGCATACAAATATCCATATCATCATCCCATGGAATAAAACCTTGATGACGAACTG
>ERZ773018.1776-NODE-1776-length-11231-cov-8.507427_pt1 | contig 11231 bp, 24 predicted proteins | sample MGYA00580840_ERZ773018 | MGnify/ENA primary metagenome ERZ773018 (study PRJEB29015, sample SAMEA2738125) | human oral metagenome | biome: human oral; feature: human-associated habitat; material: saliva | place: China | collected 2256 ... | reverse complement strand
TCTGCTTGTGATATTCGCTATCTTTGTTAAAGATAATATCTTCATCTTCAATAAGCTCTCTAATAAATTGGTCGTCTGGAATCATCACTCTACCTCCAAAAGTTCTTGATTTTCGTAGATGTTTCCAAGGACTTCATTTTCGTCCGTCTCTGACCACAAATAGCTAGCTAATTGCTCACAATCATTCATAATCACCCAAGCACCCTCAAGCATGGTTACAACACCTGTGATTGTTTTATTTTCCGTTGTTGGCTGGGTTCGTACTTGTCTAACTATATCCCCCTCAAATATTTCTTGACCATTTCTGTCAAAAAGCCCAGTTGACTGCATGAGATGAATGTCATTGTTCACAATCCATTCGTTAGCCTCAGAATCTTCATCCTGTATCCAAATTTTCCCATCACAGACCATCACTTCGTTTGGTTGGTACATGTGACTTAATGAGCCACTGTCATATGCTCTAAATCTTGGAATCATCTAACAAATCCTCCTCTTTGACAAAACTACCATCAATCCAGCGACCTTTACGGTCTTTAATTTCTTGATAAGCTAATTCAAAACATTCATCAAAATCATAACCAAGATTTTTCAGATAACCAATACAACGTACCAGATTGTGTCTGCACATTTCCTTACTTGCAAACCCTTGAGATAATTGAAACTCACTAATATTTGCATTGATTGAGACTAATGTCTCTGTAATTTCTTTCTTCCGTAAACCATCAGACTCTTTAAAGATCTGATTCACATCTTCTTTGATGAGCAATGCTAGACCTACAATCACGACTGCACAGTCTCCGATGCTATCCTTGGTAAGTTGCTCATTCTTCTTGAGATAGCCAGCGCATAACTCACCAAACTCTTCACTAAGCTTTAAAGACTGCTTGTCTAATCGTCCACCGTTTTCTAAGTCACGGTCAATAAACCATTGCTTTACGTTTTCTAGTGTGTTCATGATAACTCCTACAATTCTTCCAATTCAAAATACTCTGTCAGCTCGTTCTTCAATTCTTCCAAAGTTTCACATCGTACGATCAAGTCAGAAACATCTAGCATCGTGTCCTCTTTATTCAGCGTGTTCTCTGCGACTGCATCTGCTACCCATTTTGGATGAGTGCCAGCGCGAGAGAATTGATCTTGTGGCAGTAGCTCTAGTAATGCTTCATATCGTTCTTCTAGTGAAGCCAAAGCACCAAGCGTGTCAATAAATTCAGTATCCGATTTTCTTTTTTTAAAAATTTCTGGATAATTTTCTTCTGCAATCTCTGCATAAATAGCAGACCATTCTTCGTCTGAAAAACGTGATTTTTCAACTAGTGCACCGTATTCAATTTCTTTTCCGTTGACTGTTACTTTGTAATTCATAGTGTTACCTCATTTCCAATTTCTGTATTGTTGTACTTCTGCTCACTCACCACAAACACGTTACCGTTGACCGTGATAGTGAACAAACTACCAATTTTTCGTTTTTCTTCAACCTTGCCAGTGATAGTGCATTTGCTATCAGCATGATAGATTAGCAAGGGTTTATCTAGTTGACTACGTTGCATGAATAGCAAGCAAGTAGTAAGCAAGGCATAGCCGATTAAGAAGCGTTTCATGGCTTAACCTCCTAAATTGCTAAATGGAACTTCCCACCGGTAATTATCATATTCATAACAAACATTTTTGATAATTTCACCTTTGGAAATTTCAATTTCCTGCGTGAATTCCATGCCACACTCAAACGTAAAAATTTTAATATCAACATCAAACTTAATTGAAATTTCTTGATAATTTTCTGGAATAGCACGCCACGCTTGCTTGAAATTATTAAATTCGACAATACAAAATTCGTCTTCAAGCCAAACTTCTATTTGTTCTTGTTCAATAAACGCTCGTCTTGTTTCATTAATGTAAAAATAGGGAGCTGTGTTGTTGAATTTAAGCAGAGTGCCATCCCATTTATCTTCTAGCGTCACAGTGTCGTTTAATAGCATTTGTTTTAATGCTGATGCAATATTTTCACTTCTTCCTCTTAATTTAAGAGATCCTTCGGCCCAATTTGGCATTATTCCTTTACCTCCTTAAAACTTCTTTGGTTTATTTCTTTTGAAAATAGGATTCTTCTTTTCTTTTTGCTTTTGCTTATGAAAGTTATTGTCTTTTTCAAAAACAGATTGTTCATCTTTCATGATTTTATTCATGCTATATGGTGTCACTTCCTCAATCTCCACTTGTTTAGGTTTTACTGTGATTTCTAGAAAGAAAGACTGGTTTGGAATTTCAAGTGCAAATGTTCTTGTGTTGTTTTCGGGAGAATTTAACAGATTCCCAATTTCAAGAACTAGTTCGGTTATACTGCTATTTAGCGTCAAACTCATCACCCCACCTCCTCAAGCTCAATCCCCTCACAATCAAACACCCAGCCGAAGCCAGCTTCTTCTAATTCTTTGTGAGTGTGTTTTGTTTTATAAAGTAAGTTTTCTTCCTGACTTGAGAAAAGCCAGTCTTTCGAATGTTTTTCGCAGTTTAAAGTTTCGTGATTTCCACAAAGCCCTTTCGCTTTTACCAAATACCGCTTCTCTTTCTCGACCTCGTAACCGAAAAGTATAGCTCTTATCAATCTTTTTCTGTTTTCTAAATCCCGAAATCCCTCACTCAAGCCTTTAAGTTCTGTGTCAAAACCATCCGTTAAATAATAACAAAAACCTGTTCTTGAAACATAATATAAAGCCTTTGTAACATCACTCTCACATCTAAAATTAAACGTTTTAAGGAATTTCGCTTCTTCTTCAGATACTACGACTTTTCCTGATTCGTCTAGTTGTTCCAAGTCTTGTAGAAAAATTTGACGGGCTGTTTCTGCTCCTGGAGCATCCCATACACCTTCAAGTCTTTTGTACTTCTTTATCAATTCCTGTTTATTCATCTTCTCGTCCCTCATTATATTTTTCTACCAATTTTTTCAACCAATACCACTGATCAAAAGGTTCTGTTTTTTTATCAATTGGCTCAATGTCCCTTTCTTGTAACCAAGCGGAGAAATTAACCACGTTATCAATATAGATTGTGTCATAATCTCCCCAATCCCAAACAGTCAATTCAATTTCAGTTTCATTCCCATTTTCGTCCTCAACTGTGATAGAACCTTCTTCAACAAGGTCTGTTCCGTAACATAAATCACAAGTACCCGTTTGTACTACTTGCATATCTGAATTGTATTCTGTTACTTTATACTTCATTTTCTAACTCCTCCATTTCTACTCCTAATTCAACAAGTTCTTGTTTTAGCATTTCGATTCGATTCTGGATGGTTTCTGTGATTAGACCAACCAATATCTCATCTGCTTTGATTTCTTTTGAAAGAAATCCATAAGCCGTACGAAGAATATAATTAGTCTCTAGCCTTGTAATTCTAAGTTCACCCCAGCACTTGCGTTTAACGTCTAAGAAATATTCGTACTCTTTAATCAAGCAAGCGATATCTCTAGCTTTGTTTAAATTTTTCAGCTTCATCTTCCAACTCCTCCAACTTCTTCTTATACACTTTTATCCTCTTTCTCCAAAAATCATGTTCAGCAGCTCTCATATGCACCGCTGATTTCTGACTTGGTTTCTTCAGTTCTTCAATCTTTTCTTCTGCTACTTCGATTGAACGTTTTAAACCCTTGATTATATCTTGGTTAATTGTACTCATCCGAATACCTCCTAAAACGGTAAGTCTTTATCTGAGATATCCAAAGGATTTGTGGCTCCGAAACTTGCTGGCATCTGTTCTTCAATGTTTGATTGGTTTGCAGAATTGTCTCGTTTTTCGAGTGGTTGGAAACTCTCAGTAACAACTTCTGTCACATAGACACGTTGTCCTTGCTGATTTTCATAGCTTCGAGTTTGAATGCGACCTGTAATTCCTACGAGGTTTCCTTTTTTGCACCATTCAGTAAGTAATTCAGCTTGTTTTCTCCAAATCATGCAATTGATGAAGTCGGCTTCACGTTCTCCATTTGCTCCCTTGAAATTCCTGTTGACAGCAAGGTTAAAAGTTGCCACTGCGACATTTGAAGTTGTATATTTCAACTCTGGATCTCGTGTTAGTCTTCCTACAAGTGTTACATTGTTAATCATTCTTACCTCCTATTTGACTGCTAGGTAGTAGCAATCTTTTGCGCCATAATCAAATCTAACGCTATCCTTTTTAATGTGTTTTTTAAATTGTGGTCTAGTTATCCCTGAATAAGCCCATTGATGGTCCTTCATATTTTCGATAAGGTCATCAACATTGTTGTATTGTCCTAGAAATAACCTGCAATGCCCGTTATAGACAAAATAGAGTTTTAGTAACAAGGTGTGCCACCTTTCTAAAAGTAATCTTTCCTTTTATTTTTCAAGTCATTAAATACCATCAAATGGTTGTTATCTACCCCTTTCATCAAACGACTCATGAATGGCCGACCATATCGCTTCTGGATTTCCTGTGCAGTTAGGTTTGTAGTGATAATCGTGTTGGCCCTTTTATTCAGGATGTTGTAAAGAATGCTGAAGGACCATTCACTGTCTTTCTCCATCCCAAGATCATCTAGGACTAAAAATTTTGCACTAGCAATCTTGTTAACTAGGAACTCTTCCTGACTAAAATCAGCTTTAATCTTCATCAGTAGGTCAGTAACATTGATGAAGATGGCAATTTCTTTCGTGATTGATGACAATTCTTTCATAATCGCAAACGCCAGATGGCTCTTACCTGTTCCAGCTTCTCCTTGAAAAACAACATTGTTTCTTGCACCATTTGACCACTCTTTACAGATTTTTTTAGCAAATTCTAACTTTTGAACTTCTTTTTCAGTCGGAGTATCAAAATTCTCAAGAGTAGCTTTTTTTAGTACGTCATCATATAGAGAAAATTTCTCAAGATAAAACTTTCGTTCTCTCTCGTGTTCTGCATCAGCAAGCTCGTTGACTCTTATTTGATTTTCGGCATGAATACGTTCCGATTCACACAATCGACAAAGGACATCATTTGTACGAAGAATTTTAATCAGTGGAATTTTGTGTTTATCGCAAATTTCGTCCTGTTCTTCTGTATTCCTTTGATAAGAGAGAGCCGTTTCTTCTAAAGCATTAGTTACCATGTTAGCTTACCTCCACAAGCTTTCCAGCTTGCCATGTCTGACAAGCAAGCTATCACGGTCTCTTTTGATTGTTTTTTCAAAAGAGATTTTTTCTGATCACTTATTGGATAGAAATTTTCTTCAAATTGTTGGATTAATTCTAGAACCCCCATTCATCCTTCACCTCTTGTTCATCTTTCTTCTCTTTACGCTGCTTCTCAGATTGTCGAACTTGTTCAACTGTCGTAACTTGGTTCTGCTGCCAATTTCTCAGAATCCCACCTATGTATTTAACATTTGGTTTTCCTAAATTGACAGCGGTTCTCAAAGCTTCTTTGACCAATTCAGAGTCATTTTCGTTCAATAGATGATTGATTTCTTCAATTTCGAAACCTGATAGCAATCTGCGAAACTCAGACTGAAATAATTCTAAGATATTTTCAATATTACTAGTAGTAGTTATATTCTTATCTTTATCTATTCTATTCTTATTCTTATCTCCTTCTTCTTCTAGTGCGTTACCTTGCGTTACTGTAACGTTACATGTAACGTTACCACCGATAGCGAGATTCTTTTGCTTCTCACGATGTCTTGCGACACGATTGCGTGTTTGCTCTTTGATTTTTTCCATACCATCAATATTTTGATGTTTTTCCCAATTTGGCAGCGTGATAACACCATCAATAATTTCAACCATTCCGAATTGCTCAAAAATACCAAGAGCCATTCTTACAGTGTTTAATGGTCTTCTGAAAATGGTAGTAAGCATTTCATCGGTATAATGAACCTTGTCTGACATCATTAATAGTCCGTTTCGGTTGTGCTTACCAGCAAGTACTAAGATTTTAAACCAGATAACCAGAATAGCATCATGATCAGGTAGTGCATCGATAAGACAGATTTTTTCATCATCGAAAATATCTGTCGTAATCTTAATCCATTTAATTTCAGACATAACTACCCTCCTTCCTTACTTTTGAAGTTTTTCATCATGCTCGTACTCTCCATTTTCTTTGATTTTTACGAAAATCCATTGTCATTTCTTTGTAGAGCAAGCGACCGTTTTCTTCTAAAAGACTAGTGTTTTGTCTTTTTAAAATGTCATTATTGCGAGATTCTTCCTGATAGTCATTCGCTAGTCTGTCGTAATCTTCAACACACATTTTCAAGTCTGATGGTAGATCATCGATGGTTGATGAAAGGCCAACAGGTGGTTGGGTATCGTAGGTTGATTTTCTGTCACAATTTTTTAGATTTCTTCGAGCGACTTCTCTGAAATCTTCTGCTTCTTCAATGATGGTCGTTGGCTTTTCTTCTTGTTTGTCTTCATATCGACAAGTAAAAAGCATGATTGCAAAGATGCCGATAAATGTTAGTGATACTCCAAATAATTGGCTTAAGATGTTTGGTTCGTTCATTTTTTCCACTTTCTAATCCTAAATTACAAGATTTGCTTGAATAAACTCATCGAGTTCATTCTTGTCAATTCGTTTTGTTCCGTCGATTTTATATAGGTTTAATCCCATTTTTAACCATTTTCTAATGGTATTTGTGCTACAATCTGAATAGTTAGCAGCACTTTCAATTGAGAGCCATCGCTTCTCAATTGTCTCGTGTTCTAATAATTCTTTGAAACATTCTTTAAATTGATCTTTAACAATTAACTGGATGCCATTTTCAAAGTTTTCGCTGAGAATGTTCACAATAGCCTCCTTCTGTGATATAATTTAAGTAGTTATTTTAGTAAGTGCCTGATTCTGTCAGGTGCTTTTTTATGCGCTATACGCATTTAATTCCATAATTTTCATTTTAGTATTGGTACTTGGTTCCCAAGTCATCCAATATTTCAATGCTGCTTCTGCAAATTTCTTTGGTAATAAGTCATAGCGACTGATATTGAAATGATCCTTGAAATCAATCTCAGCTTGTCTGAACACTGATTGAGCGAATGTCTTGTCTGCATAAGCTGGACTATCAATCCCACCGAGACAAGCAACCACTCGAGCTTTACGCTTCTTCAACAGTGATTGAGCGTAGCTAGGATGGATTGGTTGTTCATTCTTGAGATAGTCGATATCTTCAAGCATTGTGACTTGTTGCTTCCGAAGTTCTTTCTGTCCAGTGAATAAAGCGATGAAGGCATCTTCGTCCAAGTCCTCACGGATGAATCCGCCTTGTCTACGAATAGCTGGAAGAACTTCTGATGTAACCCATCGTTTAAATTCTTTTGCTTGTGGTAATTTGCTAGATAGGATAAGCGAGTATAAACCTGACTCGTTAATGATGATAGTTTCTTGTGTTCTTCCAAGATTGTCTGTGAGGCCCTGTTTTAGGGCGTCATCTTCGTCAACGTGAAGAGCAATTGCATTTCTAGCTTTGCTATATCCTAAGATGTCTGCGACATCTTTTCCTACGAACCAAGGCTCGTCATTGATTGACATAGTACGGACTTGTTGTCCGTGAAAATTAAAAATTTCGTTCATAAAATCACTCCATATTTTTTAAAATTTTATTTTCAATGCTTAATCGTTCATCGTATTGATTGAGAAAAAGTTTTTTAAACTCTTCATAAATTGTGAGACAATATTCAAATTCATCATCATCTAAATCTTTGATTACACTTGCCCCCATTACTGCTAAACTTATACGTCTAAGATTATCTAGTATATCTTGGAGATAGATCTTATGGTGTGCATAGCCATAGGTATTTCCTTGTCCATATCTTTTTCGAGTGTAAATACTGTTAGGTTTTGACCTTCCAAATCTAATTTCGTCGATTGATGGTTCGTCTGTAATTTGAGAGGCGAATCTTCTACTCAATTTTTCATAAATTAGTGGATGTTTCATATTTATTTTTTCAACTTCGTCACCGGACAAATGAACATCTCTAAAATCTTTCTTTAGTCTCGGTAAACTATTTCTTGAGATAGCTTCAGCAATCATCTTTTCAAGTTCAGTTTTGGAAATTGTAATAGTGTCGTCCATTTTATTTCTCCTATCTACTCTTCGAATTTTTCCCACGATTCTGATATTCCTAGTTTTTTTGAAATCTTTAGTTTCAAATCATCAGAACCTTTACCGATGTTAAATAATTCTGTGATAACGCTTGATGTACGCTTGAATCCAATTGCTTGTGCTAAATCAGCATTATTCCAATTGCGTTCAGCCATTTTTTGTTTTACCAATTCGTTCCACTTTTGGTGTTGTGTGCTCATGTGTAGCTCCTTTCTTTTTTTAGAGAAACACAAAGCGAAAACTTTTTTATAGAATTTCTTGACTTTTTCTAGACTAAAGTCTATAATCAAAGTATAAGAAAAACATAAACAAAGGACTTTCTAAACCAATCATAACGCTCGCCAAAGCTTTTATTTTTAGTTTGTCTTTTCTCTTTTGTTTTCGCTTTATATTTCGCTTTACAATATATATTCTATACTTTTTTATAGAACTTGTCAACACTTTTCTATACTTTTTTCTAGAATATTTTTTGTTAAGCGTAGAAAGGTTGATTTAACAATGTTTTCAACGTTTGAAAAAATCAAAGAACTTGCTAAAAAGCGAGGAATTGCTTTGTCAAAACTAGAAGAAACTTTGGGTTATAGTACAAATTATTTTTATTCATTAAAAAAGAAGGCGCCTAACTCTGAGCGACTTCAAGAAATTGCTGAATATTTTAATGTTTCGACTGATTATCTATTAGGTCGTACTGATAATCCTAATGTTGCAAGTGAGATTGTCACTACTGCTGATGGTCGTGCTGTTGACTTGTCCAATCTTCGTGAACGTGTAGTTCTTTTTGATGGTAAACCACTATCAGATGAAGATGTTGACAAGATTGCGCAGATCATTAAACTCTCTTTGGGGGTGTCTGACATTGAAAGTGAATGAGTTGCTGGATGAATATCAGGTCACGCTTTATCTATTTCCAGAGACTATGTGGGAGCGTAGAGGGTTCTATTTCCCAGATGAGCGCATCATTTACGTTAATAGGGATTTATCTATAGAGGAACGAGAAGAGGTTATTCTGCATGAATTAGGGCACATAAACCATAACCCAGCGCATTATAAAAGACTGCTCTATAAATACGAAAATGAAGCAGACCGCTTCATGGTTCGTCATCTCATTTCTGAAGAATTGTCTCAATGTGAGCCTTCGGAATTCAATTGGTTAAGATTTGCTGAAAGGCACAAAATTGCGACAACTTGGGGTGAACAGATGATTCAGGAAGAATTTTATAGATTGACAGGTAGTTAAAAGGAGAAGAAATATGAATAAATTTAACAATTCTAAACCAGTTTATAAAAGAGTATGGTTTTGGGTGCTGATTGCTATCGTGTCTATTGGTGTTGTAAATGGCATTTTAAACACTCCATCTAAAAATGCTGCTGCTAAAACTGAAAAAACAACATCGACAACGGTTGAACAAAAATTCAAAATGACTAAAGAATTAGGTGAGGAATTCGCTTTATACTTTAAAGAGAATGCTGAAGTTCTTGATAAAGGTGAAAAGGTTGATTTTGTTACTGGAGGGGATGATAAAAACCTTTCTGTACGAATCGGAGAGAGTTGGAAGAATGAAAGCACTAGTCGCAAGATCTATATTTCAAATGAATTTTTGAAAGCTAAGAATACCATTTTTGAAAAGTGGGCTCAAGAAAAAGGCTACAATGTTGATTTAGAAAAAGATACACCTCAACTACTGGTTTATACCTCTGATTCTGCTAAAACTCAAATTTCTCAAGAGTATAAAGGAGAAATGAAAATACTGAAATAAATAAAAAATCCCCACACCAGCCTGCAAGCGAAGATGTGAGGATGTACTGTATAGAAAAGAATGGCATTAAAAAGCCCTCTTTACTATACCCATTTTACCAAGAAATGAGGGAAAAAGCAATGATTGGCAAGTACGAAAAAGGTGGTTCTACTGCTTATTATTTTAAAGCATATCATGGAATAGATCCACTTACGAATAAAAAGATAATTACGAAAAGACGAGGATTTAAAACAGAGCGAGAAGCAAGGCTTGCAGAGGCAAAGTGTTTGACTGAATACGAGAAAAAAAGTTTTAGGTCTAAGAATACTACTACTACTTTTCAGCAAGTTTATGAAATTTGGAAAGAGCATTATAAACATACTGTGAAAGAGTCAACCTATGTTAGTCAAGTGAATATTGCTGATAAGTGGATTATTCCTAATTTTGGAGATAAGCCAATCAATAAAATTAGTCTATCTATGTGTCAGGCTCAAGTTAATAAGTGGGCGGATGAGTATAAAAGATTTTTTGGAATCATCAGCATAGCAAATCAAATCTTTGATTATGCCATTTCAATGGAACTCATTGAAAACAATCCAATGAGAAAAACCTTGAAACCGAAAAGACAAAAAAATACTACGGATGAACTTGAAAAATTCTACAACAAAGAAGAGCTCCAAGAATTCTTTGAGATTGTTAAAGGCTTTGATGATGTAGAAATGCTGACTTATTTTAGATTACTTGCTTTTACGGGCATGAGAAAAAATGAAATAAGTGCTTTGAGGTGGTCTGATGTCGATTTGAAGAATGGTCAGATTACTGTCAAGCAAACACTGGCCAAAGGGGAAGATAATAAACTAATCTTTCAAACACCTAAAACTAAAAAGAGCGCTCGAGCAATTACTCTGGATCCAAAGACGATTGAGGTTTTGAAAGAATGGCACAAGTATAGTACCAAAGGACTACTCTTTAAAAATGAAGATGGAGGTCCTAAAAGTGTCGTTCATGTCAACAATATGCTGAACAGAATTTGGAGGAAGTATCCCGACTTTAAGCGAATCACACCTCATGGGTTTAGGCACACACATTGTTCTTTGCTCTTTGAAGCTGGAGCTACTATAAAGGAAGTTCAGGAGCGACTTGGTCACGAGAATATCCAAACAACAATGGATATATACGCTCACGTAACCCAAAAAGCAAAAAATGAAGTAGCCAATAAATTTGCTACCTATATCGGATTTTAAATATGGGTACCAAACTGGGTACCAAAACAAAAAATAGGCTTTCCGAAAATCTCGGAAAGCCTTATTTAATGGTGTATAGAGCGATTATTTAGCGATTGGGTAAACAGAAACTTGTTTTTTATCGCGACCTTTACGTTCAAAGCGTA
>ERZ773018.1774-NODE-1774-length-11239-cov-7.668187_pt1 | contig 11239 bp, 14 predicted proteins | sample MGYA00580840_ERZ773018 | MGnify/ENA primary metagenome ERZ773018 (study PRJEB29015, sample SAMEA2738125) | human oral metagenome | biome: human oral; feature: human-associated habitat; material: saliva | place: China | collected 2256 ... | reverse complement strand
GGAGATGTGTATACAACTATCATAATCATCCTCCTGTTTAGTGATTATATCACGCAATATTTTGAAATGAAATAGGACATAATTTATATTTTATAAAATCTTTATAAACTCCTTATTCCATAGCTTCCATCTTTTCAAAGGCGATCGATGATAACAAGAATGCAAAACATGCCATCACACCACTGGTCAAAATCATACCTAAAAATGCGGCCTCTAGATTGTTAAATACAATCATTGAAACAAGCGCAACAAATACTGAAGCACCCGTACTTACTAGCATCAAAAACAGATCGATAAACTGCGCGAAGAGTTTAAAATCCCCGATTGCTGGTGAAATAATAGTCTGTACCATCATATTAATGTAGATACGACTAGCATTGACACTTACCCCTACAAGCCCAGTCAAAAGAATCTGTAAAGGTGTAAGGCCTAGTACCGCTCCACCAATTAAGGCAAGAATCATCGTATCGATAAAAGCACGAATATGTTCGATCTTTGTAGCATTCCATGTCTTATGAATCTTAGTATCCGGAAGTAAGAAAGTATAGTAATTCTGTAATTCTTTCATCCATTTTGAGCGTATAACACCAAAGAATGTAATGTAATACGTAACGATAATTGGGATAACAAATAAACGAACATTCATCAAATCATGCATGACATTATCCTTACGAGATAAGAAATGTAAAGCAACACCTGCTAGCAAGAATAAAAATGTTCTAAACGAAAAGATAAAGAAACGATTCTTCTTATATTCTAAAAATTGACGATAAAAGATAGCTTTTGCATTGTACCCTTTATATTTTATCGATGCGTGCATATACTTCTTAGGCTTTGCACCTACAATAGATACTTCGCCAGTTTTTGCATTTTCTATTGCTTGTTCGTATTCATCCGAGAACTTCTCTGCCTCTTCATAATACTCACCTTCACATTTTGACTTATACGCTAGAAACGGTAGAAGAATTGCGGATAGAATAAATAACACTGTACCAAGAACGTTACTCCAATCATAGCCATAAAATATCCATTGCAATAACCCTATACTCCATCCAAAAATTGGAACCATTTTAATAAATGGAGACTTTAGATACTCTACAACAATTGCCATACTATAGCCATGATCGATTACAAGTAAAATGAATCCAACCGCTAAAGCAGCCAATACGATATATAAAAGATAAGAAATATAACGTATATATTTATTAGGGATAGTTTCATTGCCATAGCATAAAACAATTAAACTCATTTCAATAAAGAAATCAAAACCCAAATAAACGACTACATACAATAAAAACTGTAATGTACTTGCCGGATACAAAATACAACCAAAAATACAGAAAACAATCATGAAAATTGATGAAACCAAAATACTTCTCAGACCACTAAACAACAAAATTTCTTTTGGATGAATCGGAGCTTGAAAAACAAATTGAACATCTGCTTTTCTAAACAACAGTCCTTTTCGCTTGAAGTACTGTATCAAGCCTGGAACACCTAAATACAGTTGTATCACCATAATTAACACAATAAATTCTGATGCGTTTGTGATACCAATCTTATTGAAAAAACTTTTATATCCGGCAGCAAGTAATACAAAATAAGCAATCGCTGCAATTAACATTAAAACAAAAGCCGGTTTTCGAATTGAGCGCTTAAATCCATTAATCAATATGCGTTTATGTAAGTAGAATAAAGCATTCATTCTTGAAACTCCTTTTCATCTTCTTTATCTGTTAAAGAAAAGAACAAGTCTTCAATATTTTGATTCTGTGTTCCATCGTTTTCGTAAGTACCAATTACTTTACCATGGTCCATAATATAAAGAATATCCCACAATTCCTGAACCATCTCTAGCATATGTGTGCTTAGAAGAACAGTTACACCTTTATCCTTCATTTCAAAGATTACTTTTTTGAGTTCCTTGATTGCGGCTGGATCTAAGCCTACCATAGGTTCATCAAACAAAATAACTTCAGGCTTAATACATAAAGCACAGATAATGCTTACCTTCTGCATCATACCTTTCGATAACTCATCTCCAAGTTTGTCTTTCTTATCCAACATTTCAAATCGAATCAAAAGTTTTTCTACTTCTTTATCTGTAATATGAGAATGATATGCACGACGAACATATTCAATGTGCTCCATCACAGTCAAAGCTCCAAACATAGCCGGAATTTCAGGTACATACGCAAATATCTTCTTGGCATCGACCGACTTTGATGGTAAACCATTAATCTTAATTTCACCCTCATAACGCAGTAAACCTGCAATACTCTTGATTGTTGTAGATTTGCCAGCACCGTTAGGCCCTAGTAAAATACCAACTTTTCCACTAGGTACTGTAAAACTAATCTGATCAACTGCTGCTACCTTCTTATATTTCTTTGTTAAATTGTTAACCTCTAACATATCGTTAAATCCCCCTATCAACATGCATGAAAGATTAATTGTCATGTATATAAAATTACGCTTACTCTACGAGTATAACATGCAAAAATTATGCTTCGCAAATGTACAATCAAAAAGAACTTATCAATTATATTGATTTATGTTAAAATCATCGTGTATTCGGAATGCAATTACGCGTTGATTTCCCAGAGAGTCAGTGTTTGGTGTAAACTGATATTTCGACAAAGTATGTTTGGAGTTCCACTTATAGAATACCGGAGGTCCGTTATCCCAAATTAAGTGATCCTTTTGGATAAGTCGGGTGGTACCGCGCATATCGTCTCATGCGTCCCTTCAATATGATTTGAAGAGGCGTTTTTAATTGCAAGGAGAATTCACTATGAAAAGAATGTTAAGCGGTATTAAACCAACCGGACAATTACACCTAGGAAACTATATTGGTGCGTTACGACACTTTGTAGAATCACAGAATGAATATGAAATGTTTGCATTTATCGCAAACTTACACTGCATTACAGTTCCACAGGACCCAAAAGAACTACAAAAGAATCTGAAGGATTGTGTAGCATTATATCTTGCTTGTGGTCTTGACCCAAATAAAGCAACAATCTTCCTACAAACTGATGTTAAGGAACATGCACAACTTGGATTTATCATGTGTTGTCATACCTATATGGGTGAACTAAACCGTATGACTCAGTTCAAAGACAAACAAGCCAAAGGTGAAAAGAACCTCTCTGGCGGTCTATATACCTACCCCGCATTAATGGCTGCGGATATTCTACTATATAGCCCAGATTATGTCCCAGTTGGTGAAGACCAAAAACAACACGTCGAATTGACACGAGATGTTGCAGAAAGAATGAACAATCGCTATGGCCAACTCTTTACAGTTCCAGAGCCACTAGTAGCGAAAGTTGGCGCAAGAATTATGTCCCTTAGTGATCCAACAAAGAAAATGTCTAAGTCAGATGAAACAAATAAAGGATGTATCTACTTATTAGATGATCTTAAAGTTGCGCGTAAAAAGGTTATGTCTGCCGTTACAGACAGTATAGGTAAAGTACATTACAACCCAGAAAACCAACCAGGTATCTCTAACTTAATGCAAATTTTATCCTCCCTATATGAACGTTCATTTGAAGATATTGAAAAAGAATTTGAAGGTAAAGGCTATGGCGATTTCAAGAAAGCAGTTGCGGATGCAGTATGCGCTAAACTTGAAGAGATACAGACACGATACAATGAAATCATCAACAGTGATTTAATTGAAACAACATTAGCAAACGGAGCTAAAAAAGCAAGTGCAATTGCGTCTGAAAAACTTAACAAAGTTCAAAAAGCAATCGGAATGGAAATTCTTTAAACATAGGATGTGTATCAAAACGATACGCATCTTTTTATATATAAAAAGAGTGATGACTCACTCTAAAGGTTTTTGATAATAGTTACCGATAATCTTTTCAACCGCATTTAATGTCATGAATGCATGTTCATCTGCCTTACGTATACAACTAATTACTTCCGGTAACTGATAGTTATTGACAGTAATTAACAACATTGTATGCGGTTGATGCTTAAAAGCACCTTCAACATTAATTTTCGTAATACCATGACGTACTGTATTAAAAACAGCATCACATACTTTATCTGCATGGTCAGTGATGACTTGAATACGTGTAATCTTATAACGTTGGTGCATTGTATTGACTACCTGTGTAGAAACATATTGGAAGATAATCGAGTATAAAGCTTTATCCCAACCAAACGCTAAGCCTGCAAGTACTAAGACAAATGCATTTAAACCAAGCAAATAATTCCAAGTAGGCCTTTTTAAACGTACCGATAAATCAATTGCGATAAAGTCCGTACCACCACTACTCGCATTTGAGCGAAGAGCAAGTCCAATCGAAAACCCATTAATGAGACCTCCAAAAACTGCAATCAATAACATATCCTGTGTAACAATAGGCACATTGATAATAATTGAAAATAGAGAACTTAATGAGAACCAAAGAACAGAATATAAAACAAACTTATGCCCAATACGATTCCAGATAAATAGCACAACCGTAAAATTCATTACCCAGTAGATGACACCAAATGGAATTACGAAACCAAGATGTCTTTCCACTAGCATTACAACTAGTCGTGAAATACCTGCAAACCCACCAGGGAATAAATTACCAGAACTTACGAACGATTCAATCCCAAACGCATACACAAGAGCGGACAATGCGATTGTCAGAATATATTGAATATCTTTCTTTGAAAAAGTCATGTTTAGTTTATGAATAGACATACGAACTTAATCTCCACTACGTACATGCTATATCATACCATAGAAAAATAAAAAGACCCTAGGGTCTTATTGAATATCTAACTTTGTTTCGCAACAATAATCATTACATGTATGGCAACCATCTTCCGCACATAGTACTTCAAGTGCACGGGTATCCATCGCAAATGCTTCAATCTCTACCTTCGCATTAAATGCAATATCTTTTACTGCGACAGCACTTCTTGCTGGAAATGGCTTTTGAAAGAAACGAGAATACACTTCATTCATTGCCGCAAACTCTTCCATATTCTTAACAAATACAGTTGTCTTTAAAACATATGACATATTTAAACCGGCCTCTGCTAATAAGGCTTCAATATTTTTCAGTACTTGCTCAGTTTGAATACGAATGTCATCTGAAACAAGTTGCCCAGTTATAGGATCAATTGGTAACTGTCCAGAGATGTATATAAAGTCTCCTGCACGAACAGCGGGTGAATAAGGCCCTACCGCTACAGGGGCATTGTTTGAACTAATCGTTTCTTGAATCATTGTTTACTCCTCACTATTACATTCCGAGTCATCAGAAAGTGTCGCAAGAAAATCACGATGTTTCGCTTGTCTTCTCTGCATCAACTTCAAATGTTTTTTACTCGACATCACAAGACAACAATACATAGTTAGAACTAACATAACCATAATGACAGCTAACGAAATGAAATCATCAAAGGTTTCTAACATGTAATCACCATCTTTCCTTGTAAGTATACCTATGAATAATGAGGTTGTCCAAATATATGCCTATTCAAACTGTTGTAAAAAATCTTTCCCTTTAATTACCTCTGTGTGTGATAGTTCTGGAAATCCAAGTTGATCTAAAACTTCATAAACGCATATTGCGACACAGTTAGATAGATTTAAGCTACGTGCTTCTGCCACCATTGGAATACGCACACAGCGGTCATAATTATCATGAAGAATATGTTTATCAATCCCAGTACTTTCTTTACCAAAGACAAGATATATATCCTTCCCTTCATCTTCCTTATAGTTAAACTCTGAAGGTGTCTTTTCACCATATCGAGTGATGTAATAATAGGAACCTTCATGCATGTTATAAAATGTCTGCCAATCAGGATAGATTTTATAATCCAATTCCTTTACATAATCCATGCCTGCACGTTTCAACGACTTGTCCGTAATTTTAAAACCCATTGGCTCAATCAGGTGTAAACGACAATTCATCGCCATACAAGTACGCATAATATTACCAGTATTCTGTGGAATCTCTGGCTCATATAAAACAACATTAATCATACTAACCTTCTTTCAATTCTGTGTTTTAACAACACTAGTAAGATCTTTAATAAAACTATCATACTTATAAACAATACTATAATTCCAAAAACAACTGCAAAAAAGAAATTTGATGGAAACATATTGATCATAATTGAAACATTTGGATCTAGTAAAAATAAATCATTATCGAAAAAAATGTAATGGAAATTCATCCAAAAGCCATTAAAGTCCACGATTGCATAAATCCCCACAAACAAAAGTAGTGAGCCCAAGAATAGTAAACCATTTCTATACGCATTTGCTAGTATCATATAACTTTCATTTCGATGCGTTAGCACCAAAAATGTTAATAACATAGCACTGCAAACAAATAGAATCGTTCTTGTGGTCATTGCGTTTAGATATAAATTCTTAACATCTACCATATGCAGTGTTTCACGCTCATCAAAGACCTCACGTTCACTACCATTTACCTTTTCAATAACTTTTATATCATCCCTTTTATCTTGCATATAATCAAGTAATGCATTTGTCGCATTCATGAGTCCATCTTCAGAAATACCAATGCTTTCAGCTGTATGATTTATGGAATATTGAAAGCGAAAGAAAGAACGATTAAAGCATAATAAATCAATTGATGTTAATAATAGTGATAAAAACAAAGCAAGACCAGCAATTGCAGATAAAAATTTATAACCCTTCATGTTCCATCCACGCTTCTAAACGTACAACAGCTTTACCGCGATGAGAAATACTATTCTTTTCTTCATTTGTCATCTCTGCCATTGTTTTTCCAAATGGTTCATAGAACACAATTGGATCATATCCAAAGCCATTCGTACCAGCTGGTTCAGTAGCGATAACACATTCCACAGTATCCTCAAATACAACCGGTTCTTGATTTGGTCTTGTAACCGCAATTGCACATACATAACGACAATTACGATTAGTTTCATCTTTCATACGGTCCAATACCACCCGATTCTTATAGGAATATGGTGTATCATGGCCTAACCAACGTGCGCTCTGCACACCTGGTTGTTTATCAAAAGCATCAATTTCTAATCCTGAGTCATCAGAAATCGCCATGATGTTGTACTTATCTGTTATTGCCTGTGCTTTGATAACTGCATTAGCTGAGAATGTTGTACCCGTTTCATCAATCTCTCCAATATCCGGAAAATCAGCTAAACTCTTAACTTCAAATCCTTTAGGTTCTAACATCTCTTTAAATTCTTTAATCTTACCAGCATTCTTACTAGCAACTACAATTACTTTATCCATTTCGATAGATTCCTTTCATAAGATAATGATAATCTGTATTCTTAAATTCATTCACTGCATTTTTAAATGCAGTACTACTTGTTGTAACTCGTCCATGCTTGCATACATATGGATCAATATATCTCTTTTTCGCATTAACCATGATGTCACCAGAAGTATCTTTCACAACATCATAAAGTCTTGTATATTCATCCCAAGTATTACGTAAATCACTATGCGATATCTTATTGACCACTTCAATTTCTGACAGATATAAATCTGATTCCTCAAGGATATTATCTTTCAATGCCTTACGTAATATTTCAGCAAGTTTTTCCATCCCATAGCGGTCAAAGTCGCAAGAATATATCATTCCACAAGATAGAGCACCAAAGGCAAACTCTTCCGCAATCTCAGGATTCTGAAACATAATTTCCTTACTACCATCTTCAAGAACACCAACTACAAGATCATTATAATATTTCTCTATTTCTTTAATTTTACGTTTACGATAATTTAATAAATTTCCAAGAGTATATTCTAAACGATCAGAAGATAATCTTGGAGAGTCATTATCCGCAATCGGATATACATGATAATCGGAAACTTCATCAACGGATATTCCATCACACAACAATTGATTCATAATTCCAACATCTTGTAATAAGATTTGTCTTGTTTCATCTTCAGTAGATTCTTGTACTAAATAATCATTCTTAACAAAATCTATCACATGTGAAAACACACGTGTTGAGATATCGTGAAATAGCCCAGCCAACGTTTGTTTTTTATCATGTGTAAAATGCCATATGATACACGCTACACCAACACTATGATCATAGCGCGAGTAAGAGCCATAGCTAGAAAATCCTGAGTGTGACGTAAACTGTAGACCACAGTTCATATCCACTCCTTTTAATCGCTGCATGGACTTTGAATAAAGATATGGTTCGATAAATACAGGATAGTCTTTTTGATATAAACTTTGCAATTCATTCATGACTATTATTATATAAAATAAAAGACCTGATTAACAGGTCTAATTAGGCTGGGATAGAGAGATTCGAACTCCCGAAATGGCTGGTTCAGAGCCAGCTGCCTTACCGCTTGGCTATATCCCAATAGCGCAATAACTATTATAGCGAAAAACCTTTCATATGCAAAGACTTTTATTGATAAATCTTGATTCCTTAAATCAAAAAATATAAAAATAATTGCTGTACATACGTCCTACAATAATCATGCTTGTGGTTTATTTCTCTTTATGTATAAATTGACTATCTTATTTTGTATTATCTTCTTGCTTTTGTATAAGATACACTACTCCACTGATTCTAAAATGATTATCAAATTCAGATGTCTTATCATATGAAAATATATATTCATTGTCAATTAATTGTTCTTCTCCTGGTTTTCCAAATACATATTCATAATAATCATAATCATGAATACAATACTTTATAGCTGTTTTAAAATCTTCATAATCATAATATTTAGGTAATTTATATTTATATACTGCTCTAGTCCAAGGATAGTCTGCATGTTCAGGATCAAAATCAAGTGGGTCATATTTATCTGTATGCTCTTGCCATGGTACTTCGTATAAAATATATCCTTCTAGCGGAGTATCATCTCCCTTATACTCAACTTCTTCTACCGTATCAAACTTTGGCACATTGCCATTATCATCCCCGCTAAAGGTTACTTTATATGCCTTAAACTGACTTTCTTCAACTGTATCTGGTGTTTCTGTAGGAGTTGGAGTAACTTCTGATACTGATTCTATTTTTGAAGTAGCTATTTGATTATTTTTACATCCACCTAATGCCAATATACTAAGAATAACTACTAAAGTTTTAGCAACGAATTTACCAATTTTTCTATTCGTAGATTTAAAATGATTATTCATATCAGCCCTCTATATTATTTGTTCTGTGTACTCATAGTATCTTCTATATTCTCTAGTACTTGAAGTCTCTCTAATGACTTTTTAATTGTATCTTTCTTCTTTTTCTTCCAATTTCGAATACCCGGAATTATATTTTCTAATCCCATTAATACAATAGAACCACCAATACCACCAACCGCAGTACCTATAGCTAAATCCTTTTTATCAACAGTAGGCTCAGTCTCTCTTATAACTTTTTCATCACTTGTTGCATAAATTGTTCCTTCAATATACGGAATACTATATAAATCATCTTTTTCATTGCTATAGTAAAAATCTCTGTAAGGAATTTTACCCTTTGAAATGTTTTCCTCCGCACTATCAGATTTAAACCAATTAGGAATAGATTCTAACGCTTCATTATAATCATAATAACCATCGTTTAAAAAGTATTTAGATTCCCATCTACAATAATCAAATTCAGATTTATTAGGATTATAGTATGTATCAAGACTAGAATCATTATTTACCCATTCGGAACACATTGTAACCGTATTTGCATATTTTGCACCAGAAAAATTATTTGAATATTCGACTTGCACAACATTAATATTATTAGCTGAATCATTCATATCAATCTTAAAATCAATTTTATATGTCACTGGAACTTCTTCTTGTGTAGACTTAGGCAATACTTTATAACTCACCAATCCACTTATTAAAGTTAATCCTACTAAATGTACCAATTTATATCTATTCAAAGCAGACTTAGCTTTATACATATTTAAATATAAATTTTTTATTTGTTCTTTATCCATTTATTCCTCCTAAAAGAATATACTTCCTTCTTAAATTGCCCATGTTGTAACATTTTTACTAATAAACTTCAACAAAAATGTAGAGTCACCTCTACATCTATATTATTTGCTCTTAACTTTTACCTTCTTACGCACATTAACGTATCCTTGTACCATATAAAAATCGTCTTCTCCAGCAGGAATTTCATTTGCATAATTAAATCTTATATCAAGTAAATTATCATCAAAAGGTTCATCGCTTATTTCTCCGTAAGCTAAATTAAAATTAGAACCAAAATAATCCATATTATTTAATGCATTCATTAATTCATCATAATCTAAATATACATATCTTTTGTATACCCAAACAATTCTATAAAATGATCTATCTGCTCTTCCTTCATCATAATTAGGATCATCAGGTACATGCGGTTGCCATTTTTCTGTTGCTGTTACAAATCCACCTTCAGGTGTTTCTGTATTTTGATATTCTACTTCTTTCTCAGATTCTATTGTAACTTGAGGTTGATCATTATATACCTTTACAGTAAATTCAATCTTATAATATTTATATTCTTCTTGTTCATTATCCGATGCCACATCTGGTGTTTCTGTAGGAGTTGGAGTAACTTCTGTTATTGATGTATTATTTGAACTATTTTCTTTAGTCTTACATCCTCCAGTAAGAAGTGTACTAATCATTCCCCCTACTAATATAACTTTACGAGTTAATTTACCTAACTTACCTTTATTTAATTCCAAATTATTAATCATATCTTCCCTCTCTAAATTGACCATCTTATAACATATTAACCAAAATTAGTAAATATCAAGAAATAAAACTAAATAATATGATTTCTATTAAATTAACACGTTTAACTTATATTATTTGTGTCGTTATTTTGTGATGATTGTTTCTCGTTGAACAATATCACTTTTCCCTTTGAAAAGATTAACTTTAAAACCAACATAAATACTACATAAATTATTAACCAAATCCCAAAGCGCATCCAACCATTTGAGAGGATGAAAATAGGCATTAAATCAAATGGGATATCATAAACGTAAAATATATTCTTCTTTTTCCAGATACGATATAACTTGGGCAAAATCACCCATAAAATGATTAGTATCGTATTACTGATGGTACTAATATCAACATTTCTCATATCTTCCCCTACATTATAAATAAAACTTGATAGTACCTTTATTATACCAAAAGAAAATAGGTACTTCATTACAGAAATACCTATCAATCATCATTTATTTAAGAGCTGCGTAAATTCGTTTTACGTA
>ERZ773018.1772-NODE-1772-length-11242-cov-3.508984_pt1 | contig 11242 bp, 8 predicted proteins | sample MGYA00580840_ERZ773018 | MGnify/ENA primary metagenome ERZ773018 (study PRJEB29015, sample SAMEA2738125) | human oral metagenome | biome: human oral; feature: human-associated habitat; material: saliva | place: China | collected 2256 ... | reverse complement strand
CTCGATGTCGACGCCGAGTGCCCTCCTCAGGCGCACAAGACGTGCGGGGACGGAGTTTCGATGCACCCCCAGACGCTCGGCGATGCGCTGCACCGCCCCGGCCTCGCTGAGGTAGATCCTCAACAGCTCGAGCAGCTCGGGCTGATCGGCGACGCCCCCGAGGCGAGCGCGGGCGAAGGCTTGGGCCCGCTCCTCGTCCAGGAGGTCCGTGACCGACGGCAGTCCCGAGGTCTCCCAGCGCACCGCCTGTCCGAGCTGCCGAGTTCCGGTGCAGACGGACAGCGCCTGCTGTGCGCCCCGCGGCAGATCAGTGACGCCGACAGGACCGCTGACGCCGATCCGCATCCGCTCCGTCCAGGGCGTGACACTGCCGTCCTCAAGAAGGGAGGGAACGCGCTCGACCTCACCGAGGATCATCAGGCGGGTCCCGCCCCGGTCCGTGCGCCACAGAAGCCGCTCCCCCACCGGAGCCCCCCGACTCTCGACGAGCAGGCGGGCCAGCACTGTGGAGAGCCCGGCAACGTCAGCACTGCCACCCTCGAGGCAGACAACCCGCCACTGATGACCACCACCGGTAGCGGGCACCGATCGCCGCTCCGGAGACGGCAGGCGTGTGAGGACGAGCTCCTGAACCTGGTCCGCCAGCGCCAGCCCCTGCGCGATGTCACCCGCCAGGAGATGCCGGGTGGAGGCCCCCACGAGCTGGAGGAGCCATCCGGTGAAGGCCTTGGAGGACTCGGCGATGAGATTCAGAAACGACCAGGCGAGATCGACCCCCAGGGTCTGAGCGCGCGTGAGCGTCTCGCGCTGAACGGTCGCCAGGTAGCGCTCGGGCTCGCCGGTGATGCCGACCGGGCGGACGACCAGCCGCATGTCGCCGAGGCCGACCGCCCCGGCTCCTCGCATCCCTCCCGGACGGATCCTGTCGATGCACTCGGCGACCTCGTCGTCGATTCCCGTCGCCTCCGGCCCGAAGGGACCGACCACGGTGCGTCCCGTGGCATCCCGCAGGGACACCTCGCCCCGGAGGATCGAGGCCAGGGCGCGCATGATCGCGCTCTGGTTGTCCTTGGCGGCTGCACGCGTCAGCTGTTGCAGGACCAGGGTCTCCTCGTCTCCCGCCCCCTCGGCACCGATCTCAGGCTCGGTGGCCTGAAGCATGGCCCCGACCTCGCGGCTGATGGAGGCGAAGGAGACCTCGAGGGGGACCTCGATGAGATTGAGACGCCCGGCCCTGCAGGCCTCGCGCAGGTCCTCGGGCACGGTGTCGAAGGCGATGCCGGTCCCCAGTCCGAGAGCCGCGACTCCCGCCTCGACCAGTGATGCCACGTACTCCCGCCACGTGGCCGCCTCCGCATCGGCCATGACGAGACCCGTGGTGAGAACGAGCTCGCCGCCCTCGAGGTAGGAGGCCGGTTGGAGGAGCTCGGTCGCGACGACCCAGGTGACCGCGGCGTGCGGTGCGGGCAGAAGCACCGCGCGAACCCCCAGGTCCGCTCCATCGATGAGATCCGACACCAACACCATGCCTGGATTCAAACACTGTTCTATGCATCACGCACAGGATTCGCGAGATTTTGTGCATTGGGCTTAGGTGCTCAGACCTAGAGGCGGGCATAACCTGAGACGGAACTCATAGCCGAGCACGTTTCTACGACAACCCGGAGCGCCCTGTTCCGCGGCAGATCTCCGCCCGTCACGACACACTGTGAGGTCCATATGGCAACGCTGCCCCAGACCATTCATCTCGCCACTCCTCTGCCCGGTCCCGAGGCCCGCGCCCTCGACGAACGCGCAGGTACCGCACTCCCACGCGCCCTGACCGCCGCCATGCCGACATTCGCACGGCGTACGGACCGAGGCGTCCTGGAGGACGTGGACGGCAACCGTCTCATCGACTTCGGATCCGGCATCGCGGTGACAACCGTGGGCGGTGCGGCGGCGCCCGTCGTCGCTGCAATCCAGGAGCAGGCCGAGAACCTGACGCACACCTCCTTCGCCGTCACGAGGTACGCCGGATACGTCGAGGTCGCCGAACGCCTGAACGCCCTGACCCCGGGCAGCTTCCCGAAGAAGACCGCGCTGTTCAACTCCGGGGCGGAGGCCGTCGAGAACGCCATCAAGCTCGCACGCAAGCACACCGGCCGCCAGGCAGTGGTCTGCTTCGACCACGCCTTCCACGGACGCACCTCCCTGACCATGGGACTGACGGCCAAGGTCGCCCCCTACAAGGGCGGCTTCGGCCCCTTCTCCCCTGAGCTCTACCGGGTCCCCGGCTCCTACCCGTACCGCGACGGACTGGACGGCGAGGCCGCCGCCGAGCGCACGATCAGTCAGATCGAGAAGCAGGTGGGGGCATCCTCCGTCGCCGCCGTCATCATCGAGCCCATTCAGGGCGAAGGCGGGTTCATCGTGCCGGCGCCCGGCTTCCTCACCGCGCTCCAGCGCTGGTGCCATGACAACGGCGCGGTCTTCATCGCCGATGAGATCCAGTCGGGAATCGCCCGCACCGGGGCGTGGTTCGCCTGCGACCACGAGGGAGTCGTTCCCGACCTGGTGACGACCGCCAAGGGCCTGGCCGGAGGCACCCCCTTGTCGGCGGTCACCGGTTCGGCCGAGATCATGGACTCCGCCGAACCGGGCGCCCTTGGCGGCACCTACTGCGGTAACCCCCTGGCCTGTGCCGCCGCCCTGGCGACCCTGGACATGATCGAGGAGCACGATCTCCTGGGACGGGCCCGCACGATCGGCGAGACCGGCATCCGCCTGATGGAGCAGTGGAAGGCGAAGGACCCCCGCATCGGCGAGGTCCGGGGCAAGGGCGCCATGATGGCTCTCGAGCTCGTCGACCCCGACTCGCAGAAGCCCGATGCCGCACTGACCGCCGCCGTCGCGCAGGCCGCGCGCTCACGCGGTCTGATCCTGCTCACCTGCGGCACCTACGGCAATGTCATCCGCCTCCTGCCACCGGTGACCATGCCGGACGAGCTGTTCGCCGAAGGCATGGAGATCCTCGAGCAGGCGCTCCGAGACCAGCCCTGATCCCCTCTTCCACCCACGTCTTAAGGCCGCACCGGCCCCGGATCACGCTGATCCACCCGACCGACCCAGGAGGTAGCTCCATGCCCTCGACCCCTCACCCCCTCACCGATGCACGGGCGCAGCTCGCCGAGGCGATCCAGTTCCTCGGCTTCGACGACGGAATGCGCCGCATGCTTGAGACCGCCCGTAAAGAGGTGACGGTCGCCATCCCACTGCGACGCGACGACGGCACGATGGAGCTGCATATCGGCCACCGCGTCCAGCACAACATCTCTCGCGGCCCCGCGAAGGGAGGGATCCGTTACTCCCCCAACGTGGACCTCGACGAGGTCCGAGCGCTGGCCATGTGGATGACATGGAAGTGCTCTCTTCTCGATCTGCCCTACGGCGGCGCGAAGGGAGGGGTCCAGGTGGACCCCCGGGCCCACTCGGAACGAGAGCTCGAGCGACTGACCCGCCGCTACACCTCGGAGCTGATCCCCCTGATCGGCCCCGACAAGGACATCCCGGCTCCCGATATGGGGACCGACGAGCAGACCATGGCCTGGATGATGGACACCTACTCGGTGGCCACCGGGCACACGGTTCTGGGAACCGTCACGGGCAAGCCGGTCAACCTCGGCGGGTCACAGGGGCGGGCCGCCGCCACCTCCCGCGGCGTCGTCTACTCCGTCCTCAACGCGATGGAGAGCATCGGAGTGAATCCCTCGCAGGCCACCGCGATCGTTCAGGGCTTCGGCAAAGTCGGTCGCGGCGCTGCTCGCTTCCTCCACGAGGCGGGCGTGAAGGTTCTGGCCGTGGCGGACGTCTACAGCACGATTCGCAACGACAAGGGCATCGACATCCCCGCACTCGAGGCCTTCGTGGATGAGACCGGCACCGTCGACGGGTTCCCCGGCGCGGACCCGATCCCTGCGAGCGAGCTGTTCGCCGTCGCCTGCGACGTCGTTGTTCCTGCAGCGGTCGAAGGGGTCATCACCGAGCAGACCGCGCCATTGATCGACGCCAAGCTGGTCGTTGAGGGCGCCAACGGCCCGACGACACCCACGGCCGACGCGATCCTGGCCGACAAGGGGATCCTGGTCGTACCGGATATCCTCGCCAACGCCGGTGGCGTCATCGTGTCCTACTTCGAGTGGGTACAGGCCAACCAGTCCTACTGGTGGACCGAGAAGGAGGTCAATGAGCGCCTGCGCACCAGGATGGACAAGGCCTGGAACGAGGTCACAGACTTCTCCAGGGAGCACGGACTCTCGCTGCGCACCGCCGCGACGACGATGGCCGTCAAGCGCGTCGCCGAGGCCCACGTCGCCCGCGGTCTCTACCCGTGATGCGTGGCAGGCGACAGTCGATACTCAGGGAGCACAACCATGGCTGACACACGACCCGGCGCGGCAACTGACACAGCGGCGTACACCACCCTCGGAGCCCACCCGGCTCTGGCCGACTACCTGCACAGGATCCGCCCCGAGGAGGGGATGCTCCTGGGCGGGCGGATGACGGCAGCCTCCGACGGCGGAACCTTCGACGTCGTCGACCCCGCCAGCAACGCCGTGTTCGCACGCTGCACGGATGCGACTCCGGCGGATGCCGCACGCGCCGTCGACGCGGCCTCCGAGGCGCTGCCTGCCTGGAGCACCACCCCGCCCCGGCAGCGCGCAGAGCTGCTGCGGACCCTGTTCGACCTCATGGTGGGACAGACCGAGGAGCTCGCGGTGCTCATCAGCGCCGAGAACGGCAAGTCGCTGGACGACGCCAGGGCGGAGGTCCTCTACGCGGCGGAGTTCTTCCGATGGTTCTCCGAGGAAGCCGTGCGCACCGAGGGCGGTTTCGGCTCCTCCCCGGCAGGCGGGACCCGGACGATCGTCACGCACCGCCCGATCGGGGTGGTCGCCATGATCACCCCCTGGAACTTCCCGGCGGCGATGGGGACCCGCAAGATCGCCCCGGCCCTGGCCGCCGGGTGCACGGTGGTGCTCCGTCCCGCGTCCCTCACGCCCCTGACGGCGGTGGCACTGGGACATCTGATCCAGCAGGCCGGCGTGCCCGCGGGCGTGGTGAACATCGTGCCCTCGAGCCGTTCCGTGGAGGTCTCGACGACGTGGCTCGAGGACTCCCGGGTCCGAGCCGTCTCCTTCACCGGTTCCACCCAGGTCGGTCGTGTGCTCATGAAGCAGGCGGCGGAGAAGGTCCTGGTGTCGTCCATGGAGCTCGGGGGCAACGCACCCTTCGTGGTGGCGGCCGACGCCGATATCGACGCCGCGGTGACGGGTGCCGTTCAGGCCAAGCTCCGAGGCGGGGGCGAAGCCTGCACGGCCGCCAACCGCTTCTACGTCCACCGCGACGTCGCCCAGGAGTTCACCGAGAAGTTCTCCGCCGTCGTCCGCGACCTGAGGGTGGGGCCGGCCCTGGCGGACGAGGCGAACCAGATCGGCCCCCTGGTGACACCGGCTGCCCGCGACAAGATCAACGCCCTGGTGGACGGGGCGGTGGCCGGGGGCGCCGTCGTCCACGCCGAGTCCTCCTGGCCCCAGGAGTCTCCGGGGGCGTTCGTCCCGGTGCGGGTCCTGACGAATGTCGCCCCCGACGCGGAGATCGTGCGCACCGAGATCTTCGGCCCCGTCGCCCCGATCGTCACCTGGGACGACGAGGACGAGCTGCTGACGTGGATCAACGATACGGACTACGGGCTGTCGGGCTACGTCTTCTCCCGCGACCTCGGGTGGGCGCTGCGCCTGGCCGAGCGCATGGAGGTTGGGATGGTCGGTGTCAACCGTGGGCTCGTATCCGATCCCGCCGCCCCCTTCGGGGGTGTCAAGCAGTCCGGTATCGGGCGTGAGGGCGCGCGTGAAGGGATCCGTGAGTTCCAGGAGACTCAGTACTACTCGGTTGCCTGGGGCTGAGGGGCCCGTCCCCGAGCAGTGCGCGACCGCGAGGGTCGATGTCGTCGATATACGTGGTGCCCCGGGCCGAGAGCCCGGGGCACCATCGCGTTGACACTGAGGTCGTCAGTGTTGCCATCAGTGTTTCACGAGGCCTTGGGGTAGGCCTTCTGGACGGCCTCGAGCATCTCGAGGGCCGAGTAGTAGTCCAGCCGGAAGGACGAGGGCGGCATGTACTGCACCTTGCCGCCGGTCACCGGGGCCGCCGAGCTGAAGGTCTCGTTGGTGGTGACGGCGTTCTTCGCGGTCTCGTCGGCGGCAATGACCACCCAGTTCTCACCGGTCAGTCCCGCCTGGACGTTCTCGGGCGAGAGCTTGACGATGTCCTTGCGCTCACCCATGGACTGGTCACCCTTGACGCTGTCGGGGACGGCGGCAATGGTGAAGCCCAGGTCCTTGAGGAGCTGGGCCTGCGGGGCCTCCTCGGTGAAGGCGTTGGCGCCCTTGGTGCCGTCCCCCGGGACGGTGAAGACCGAGGTCGCCCCCTTCGGGACGGAGATGGCGCTCTTGGCCTTCTCGGCCTTGGTGGTGTAGTCCTTGACGACGGCGTCAGCCTTGGCCTGGCGGCCGGTGGCCTGCCCCAGGGTCTTGGTGACGTCCTGCCAGGAGTGCGATCCGTAGTCGATGACGAGGACGGGCACCTCGAGCTGGCGCAGGCTCTCGACGACCTTGACAGCCGAGTCCTGTCCCGTCTTGGCCACGATGATGAGGTCGGGGTTGCTGCCCGCGACCGTCTGGGCGAGGTTGTCCTCGGTGCCGTCGATGGCCTTGACGCCCTTGTCGTTGGCCTGCTTGGACCACTGGGTGAAGAAGCCGTTGTCGTCGGTCTTCTCGTCCTTCTTCTTGGCCGGTGTCGAGGCGACCACCGGGGCGTCGAGGGCCAGGAGCGATCCGGTCAGGGTCACGGAGGTGGACACGATGCTCTTGGGCTCGGCCTTGATCTCGACGTCGACGCCGTCGTCCCCCTTGATGGTGACCGGCCAAGTGACCTTGGGGGAGGCCGCGGCCGAGGCGGCGCCGGAGGCCCCGGCGGAGGCGCCTGCGGAGGCCGCCCCGGAGGCCCCTGCGGAGCCGGCGGCGGAGGCGGTGGAGGTCGAGCTGGAGGAGCCGCAGGCCACCAGGCCGGTGCTCAGCACCATGGCTGCCACGGCGAGGAGGCCCTGCCTCAGGCGGCTGGGACGCCGCGAGGATGCGTTCATCTATCTGTGTTCCTTTCTTGTCCGTCCTGCTGGGAACGAGCAGTCGGGCTGGTTCCTGCCGAGGCGGGATCGGCAGAGGGCTGTGGGGCCGGACCTCCAGTGGAGTCAGTGGGAGCGGAGCGGGTCGCGGCAGGGGCAGGGCCGGCCGGCACGACCGCGCCCAGGTGACGGGGCACCACCATGGGGGTGCCGGCCACCGGGTCGGGGGCGATGACGGCCGCCAGGCCGAAGACCTCCTCGATGAGGTCCTCAGTGAGGATCTCGCGCGGGGAGCCGGTGGTGCGGATGCGGCCCTCGTGCATGACGATCATGTGCTCGGCGCAGCGCGCCGCCTGGTTGAGGTCGTGCAGGACGGCCACCACCGTGCGGCCGTCGGCATTGAGACGCCGGCACAGCTGGAGGATGTCGACCTGGTGGGCCAGGTCGAGGAAGGTGGTGGGCTCATCGAGCAGGATCGTCTCGGTGCCCTGGGCCAGGGCCAGGGCGATCCACACGCGCTGGCGCTGGCCACCGCTGAGCTCGTCGACGGGGCGGGCGGCCAGCTCGGTGACCCCCACCATCTCCATGGCCTCCTCGACGGCCTGCCTGTCCTGCTGCGACCACTGGCGGAACAGGCCCTGGTGGGGGAAGCGACCGCGGGCCACGAGGTCGCGCACCAGCATGCCGCCGGGCACGGTGGCGCTCTGGGGCAGCAGGCCGACCCGGCGGGCCACCTCCTTGGTGCCCAGGCGGACGATGTCGGCGCCGTCGAGGAGTACCGCTCCTCGGGCGGGCCGGTGCAACCGGGCCAGGGCGCGCAGCAGCGTGGACTTCCCGCAGGCGTTGGGCCCCACGATGGCGGTGAAGACACCGGCGGGGATGTCGACGTCGAGGTTGCGGGAGACCACGTGGCGCTCGTAGGCGATGGTCGCGCCCCGGGCGGCCAGGCGAGCCCCGGGGGCGGCTGGCCCGGTGCCGGCGTTCGACTCGGTGGAGGGCAGGTCGGTCACAGGGATCTCCTTCCGCGCGCTGCCACGGTCAGCGCCACCATGAGGTAGAGGCCGCCGACGGCGTTGGTCACCACACTCACGGGCATCGACTCGAGCACCAGCTGGCTGAGCAGGTCGGCGCCCACCATCAGAAGGCTCCCGGTCAGGCCGCTCACGAGCAGTGGGGACTGCGGGGAGCCGGTGAGGAGGCGGGCCAGGTGGGGCGCCACGAGGGCCACGAAGCCGATGGGGCCGGCCGCCATCGTCACCACCGCCACCAGCACGGTGCCCAGCAGGATGAGGACGGCGCTGACGCGGCGGGTGGGGCTGCCCAGGATGGTGGCCACCTGCTCCCCCAGGGACAGGACCTGCAGGTGGCGGGAGGCCAGCAGGATGAGGGCGACGGTGACCCCGATGGCCAGGCAGGTCGGGGCCACCACCGGCCACCGGGCGGCCCCGAGGGTGCCGGTGATGGCCTTGAGGGCGCCCAGGCCCTCGTCGTCGTCGACCCGTACCAGCAGCCAGCGGTTGACGGAGACGAGCATGGAGCTGATGGCGATCCCCACGAGGATGAAGCGCAGGCCGGTGAATCCGCCGCGCAGGGAGACGAGGTAGGTCACCGTGCCGACGGCGGCCCCGCCGATGAAGGAGGCCAGGGAGGCCGAGAGCATGGAGCCGGGCAGGAGGAGGATGCTGATGAGGATCCCGGTCTGCGCGCCCGTGCTGAAGCCGATAAGGTCGGGCGAGCCCAAGGGGTTGCGGGTGATGGTCTGGAAGAGGGCACCGGCCACGCCCAGGGCCAGGCCTGCCACGAGCCCCAGCACGATCCGGGGCAGCTTCCACTTCACGACGACGACCTGGACGATCTTGCGCCCCTGCCCCTGGAGCGCGTCGATGACCTCCTGGGCGGTGACGGGGAACTTCCCTAACCGCAGGGAGACCACGGCCACCGCCAGGCTGAGCGCCAGCAGTATGAGGCCGACGATGACGTGGCGCGGGGTGATGAGCACCGACCGGCGGCCGACGACGATCCACGGGCGTCCGGCGTCGGCCCCCACGTGGAGGCTGCGTCGCGGGTCGGTGCCGGCGGGGAGACGCGGTGGAGAGACAGCGCGGCCCGGTCTGATTCCTCTCATGAGGCCCGGTCCTTCATCCGCAGGACCATGAGCAGCAGGACGGGTGAGCCGACGAAGGCCGTCAGCAGACCGACCTGCATCTCACCGGGACGGGCCAGGACGCGGCCCAGGACGTCGGCGGCCAGGACGACGACGGGGCCGCCCAGCGCACACAGGGCCACGATCCAGCCCCGGTGGGGTCCCATGAGCCAGGAGGCCGTCAGCGGCGCCATGAGCCCGACGAACCCGATGGGGCCGGCCACCGTCGTGGCGGTGGCGCACAGGAGCGTGACGACCATGAGGCTCAGACCCCGCACGAGGGCGACCCGGGTGCCCAGCGCGGCTGCGACGTCGTCGCCCAGGGCAATGTTGTCCAGGGCGCCGGCCAGCAGGATGGCCGCACCGGTCCCCGCCACCACGAGGGCCGCCACGGGCAGCAAGGGGATGTCGGTGCGGGTCAGGGAGCCGACCTCCCAGTCGATGAAGGTGCGGAACAGGTTCGGCATCGTCAGGACGACACCCCGGATGACCGCCCCGGCGAAGGCCGAGAAGGCGACACCGATGAGCACCAGGCGCACCGGTGAGGATGTCGAGCCGCCGATCATCCCGATGACCTGGACGAGCGCGGTGGCAGTCAGGGCGCCACCGGCCGCCAGGAGCAGCTGGCCGGGGACCAGGAGCACGCCGAGGGCGGCGGTTCCCAGGACGATGCCCAGCGAGGCGCCGGCGTTGACACCGAGCAGCCCGGGCTCGGCCAGCGGGTTGCGGGTGACGGCCTGCATCACCGCGCCGGCCACCCCCAGAGCGGTCCCAACGAGCACGCCCAGGATGGTGCGCTGCACGCGCAGGACGTGGATGTTGTAGCTGACGTTGGAGGCGTCGGGGTGGAGCAGGTAGTGGGCGACCTGGCCGGCGGGGATCCGGGAGGAGCCGACGAACAGGGAGGCCAGGAGGCACAGGGCCAGCAGGACGGCTGCGATCAGGAGGATCGCCGGGCGGCGCGCGATCACGCGAGCACTCACCTCCGCCGCTGTCTGAGAACGGGGGCGAAGACGGTCCCCGAGGACCCCGATCGGCATCTACTCTCCCCACACCAGATGTACAAAGGTCAACCTAACCTAAGATGTTGGCCGGGCTCTGTCAAACACAGGCCGGCCTGTTGGTTCATTCATGACCTCACCCCCACCCACCAGCACACACATGCTCGCGCATATCCTCCTCACGGAGTATGTCGTCGGTGTATACACTCAGCGCATAGTCGTGGGCATGGAATCCAGACTCACTCTTCTTGGGCTGCTCAGTGCCGGGCCGGGGCACGGATACGACCTCAAACGCTCCTGGGACCACTGGTTCGCCGCTTCCAAGCCACTGGCCTACGGTCAGGTCTACGCCACGCTCGCCCGCCTGGTGCGCGACGGGCTCATCACTCAGATCGAGACCGAGCCCGGAGCCGGCCCGGAGCGCAAGCGCTACGAGGTCACCGACGCCGGGCGCCAGAGCGTCGAGCAGTGGCTGCTGACCCCGGTCACCCCGGCCGGCGACGTCCAGGCCGACATCTTCGCCAAGACCGTCATCGCCCTCATGCTCGACGACGACGCCGGGCGCCTCCTCGACCTCCAGCGCGCCGAGCACATGGCGCGTATGCGCGAGCTGACCCGCCTCAAGCAGGACGGCGACCTGCGCACGGTGCTGCTGGCCGACCACGCCCTGTTCCACATCGAGGCCGACCTGCGCTGGATGGAGACCACCGCGGCCCGCCTGAGCGAGCTGCGTGAGGAGGTGCGCTCATGAACGCCACCCCTGTCACCACCGCCGTCACGGCCGCCGGGGTCACCCCCGCACCCGGCCAGGGCCAGGCCGGCCTGCCGGGCGAGGTCATCATGCGCGCCCGCGGCCTGGAGATGAGCTTCGGGCAGACCCACGCGCTGCGCGGCGTCGACCTGGACGTCGCGGCCGGTGAGGTCCTGGCCGTCACC
>ERZ773018.1770-NODE-1770-length-11254-cov-8.846593_pt1 | contig 11254 bp, 6 predicted proteins | sample MGYA00580840_ERZ773018 | MGnify/ENA primary metagenome ERZ773018 (study PRJEB29015, sample SAMEA2738125) | human oral metagenome | biome: human oral; feature: human-associated habitat; material: saliva | place: China | collected 2256 ... | reverse complement strand
GCTGGGAGCTGACGACCTGGCCGTCCAAGCAGGCCACCGACACCAACTACAAGCGGATGCTGAGCTGGGCGATGACACCCGAGCGCACCCGCGCGATTCGTCTGGGAGTGGCCGGACAGAACGTCTTTGATATTGCCTTCGCCTACGAGCTGCGCGCCGCGCGAGGGGTCGAGGACAGCGTCGAGTTCGAGATGCTCTCGGGCATGGCCACAGGCATCCAAGAGGTCGTGCGTCGCGATGTCGGCTCCCTCCTCCTGTATGTCCCGGTCGTGAACCCCCGAGAATTCGACGTCGCCATCTCTTACTTGGTGCGCCGCCTGGAAGAGAACGCTGCGCCCGAAAACTTCATGTCTGGCGTTTTTGACATCGCAACGAACGAGGACGTCTTCGCCCGCGAGCGCGACCGTTTCCTTGCCGCTCTGTCCGACGTTGATCCGGACGCGCCGCTGCCCGTTCCCAACCGCGTCCAGGATCGTCTGGCTGAGCGCGAGGCCGGGGTGCCGGCTGAGCGGGGGAGCCTCGCCGAGCGTGCGCGTCGTCCCTTCGCCTCCGAGCCGGATTCTGATCCCGCCCTCGCCGCTAATCGGCAGTGGGCCCGTGAGATTGCTGCGGCTATCCCTGCCTCGACGCGGGGCGTCGAAGCCGTGCGTGCCGGCGCGCAGGCTCTGGCCACGAATGAGGCGGTTGACGCTCTCGTCGAGGCGAGCACCAAGGCGGCGCACGCCTGGCAGGCCCTGGCCCCCGAGGAGCGTGCAGCCGCGCTGCATCGTGTTGGCGATGTTCTCGCCGCGCGCCGGGGCGAGCTCATCGAGGTTGCCGGATCTGAGGCCGGAAAGACCATCGATCAGGCCGATCCCGAGGTGAGCGAAGCGATCGACTTCTGCCATCACTACGCGCAGGCCTCGTTGCGCCTCGCCGATGAGACCTACATGGAGGGCGCGCGATTCGTGCCCGTGGACGTCACCGTCGTTGCTTCGCCCTGGAACTTCCCGGTGGCTATCCCCGTGGGTGGCGTTGCTGCGGCGCTGGCGGCGGGCAGTGCGGTGATCCTCAAGCCGGCCCCGCCGGCCAAGCGTTGCGCTGCGGAGCTCGTCGCGGCTTTCCACGAGGCCGGGGTTCCCCGCGAGCTGGTGGCCCTCGCCCCGCTCGAGGACGGGGACGTGTCGCGCTACCTGGTGACACACGAGGGTGTCGATCGTGTCGTCCTGACCGGGTCGTACGACACGGCGCGCCTTTTCCGTTCGTGGAAGCCCGACATGCACCTGCTGGGTGAGACCAGCGGCAAGAACGCCATTATTGTCACGCCGTCCGCCGACCCCGATCTGGCGGTGCGCGACATCGTTCATTCGGCCTTCGCGCATGCGGGACAAAAGTGCTCGGCGTCCTCCCTGCTGATCCTCGTCGGATCCGCGGGACGTTCGAGCCGCATCGCTCGCCAGCTTGTGGATGCGGCCGCCTCGCTGCGCGTGGGCCTGCCGGCGTCCCTGGATTCGCAGGTAGGCCCGGTTGTTGTGCCCGACGATGAGAAGGCTGTGCGAGGCCTCACCACCCTGGGCGAGGGCGAGCACTGGGTGCTGAGGCCCCGGTACCTGGGCGATGGGCTGTGGACCCCTGGTATCCGTGCGGGTGTGGCGCCCGGCAGTGAGTTCCACCTGACCGAGTACTTCGCGCCCGTCCTCGGCGTCATGCGCGTTGATACCCTCGAGGACGCGATCGAGGCCGTCAACGAGGTCGACTACGGACTGACCTCCGGCCTCCATACTCTTGACACGGAGGAGTTGGCGACCTGGCTGGAGGGCATCGAGGCTGGCAACCTCTACGTCAACCGCGGCATTACCGGCGCGATCGTTCGCCGTCAGCCTTTTGGCGGCTGGAAGCGCTCGGCGATCGGGTCGACGACGAAGGCCGGTGGCCCCTCCTACCTGCTGGGTTTGGGCGAGGTCGAGCCTGCCCGCGAGACGAGTGTGGGGGGCTCCGCTGCTCCCGAGGAGGCGCTCGATCCGAGTGTGCTCGCCCTGTGCCGTGCGGCCGGTCCTCACCTGAGCGCGGATGATGCCGCCGAACTGAGTCGTGCCCTCGCTGCGGACGGCGCTGCCTGGGCATCCGAATATGGGGCGAACCGCGACGTCACCGGCATGGTCTGCGAGCGCAATATCCTGCGCTACCGTTCCACGCCGGTCCTCGTGCGTGCCGGAAGCGGGACTGCCCTCGTGGATACCGTGCGTGTGCTGGCGGCGGGTATCCTCGCGGGTGGGCCCATCGGGCTATCCGTTGCCGACGAGCTTCCGGCTAGCGTCCGCGAGCTGCTGGAGGGCTGGGATATCGAGGTGACGGTCGAAGACGCGCACTCGTGGGATTCTCGCCTGGCGATGGTGGCGAACTCCGGTGGCCTGGGCATGCGAGTGCGTGTCCTCGGTCCGCGCGATGAAAGCTCGCAGCAGCGCTGGGCGGACGCTACCCGCGCGAGCGGAGGCAGCCCCGACGTTGCCTTGTACACGGGTGCCGTCACGGCGTGGCCGCACTCGGAGCTGCTGCCGTTCCTGCGCGAGCAGGCGGTCTCGATCACAAACCACCGTTTCGGTACCCCGCTCGATCTGGCTGCGGATCTCCTCTGAGCCTCGCCTCCTGAGAGCGGATGGGGAACCCGGACGCACAAGGTACTTGTTAGCGCCCGCGACGAGAAGTCGCGGGCGCTAACCCATACGCGTGTGGGGCGCGGGCGGGGGAGTGGATGATAGCAACGCCGGAGGGGCGAGCCAACAGGCTCGCCCCTCCGGCGTTACGTCAGTGTCGACTCAGATCGCGCGGGCGACCTTGTCGGACTTCAGGCACTTGGTGCACACGTTCAGGCGCTTGGGCGTCCCGTTGACCAGGGCGCGAACGCGCTGGATGTTCGGATTCCACCGGCGGTTGGTGCGAACGTGCGAGTGCGACACGCTCTTGCCGAAGCCGGGTCCCTTACCGCACACGTCACAAACGGCAGCCACGATGTTCTCCTCGGTATGTCTTCCAGTTCAGTCTTTGTCTCCGCGCTTGCGGAGAACGCATCCTTCGGTGCTTGAACCGAAGGCAACCATGACAGAATAGCGGACGAACCATGCTTTCAACAAGTCGCAGCCGATCTGGGTCGTGTCAGGTCGCACACACCGAGCCGCGCAGGGACAATGGGAGGGGGCTGAAAGGGGAGTCATGGAACTGAATGCTTCTGTCATCATCGAGGCGTGTCACGCCGGGGCTGAGGAGGCCGCCAGGCTCGCGCCCTTCCTCGATGACCTGGACGGATGGGACGGGGCGGACTGCGACACGGGCTCGAATGGTGCAGCGACGATGGCTGCACTCGAGGCCGCGATGGATTCCCTGGACCCGCGCGCTCAGCTGCGCGACGCGCTCGAAGCTGCCGTGGAGACGATTATCCGCCGCGGCCTTGGCCATAGCGGCATGGCCCTCGGAGCGATCTTCGAGGCGTGGGCCGGTGCTCTCGGTGATGAGCCCCATGTCACGCCGCTCGCGCTGCGGCGCATGCTCGCCGCATCCTTGACTCCCGTGGCCTCCTCCATTGAATGGTCCGATGCCCTCGTGGAAATGCTCGGCGGGGCGGTGCGCGAACTTGAGGACCTGGGGGCGACGCTCCCGGAGGTCGAAGACGTTTTCTCACGTTTTTCTTCCCAGGCGCAGATTGGCCTCATCGAAGCGACGAACGAGGCGACGGGACGTATCGACCCCGGTGGTGCCTTCATCGCCCTGGTCCTGGCCTGCATCGATGCCTCGATGCGGGGCGATGCCGGAATCCTTCAGTCGTTTACTGCGATGCTGGCCGATCTCGCGGAGCGTCATTCGCGTGCGCCCGAGGCCGCCTCCCCTCCGCCCGGCCGTGACTTCACGGTCGACATCATCGTGGAGGGAACGCAGGAAGACCTGGATGCGTTGCTCGCGCGCCTCGGTGGCCTGGGGGCGCGCCTGTCCTACGTGGGCAGGGTTGATCTCTTTGGCATGGGGGAGTGGAGGTTTCACGTGGACACCTCGGCTCCTCTGGCCGCACACCCCACCTCGGGGCAGGTCATCCGCTTCCAGGTCTGCGACGCCCGCCCGGACGCGCAGATCGGCATCGACGAGCTGGCCGACGAGGGGCTGAGCCACCGCGGCGTGCGCCTGCTGCAGCGCCGCCCGATGCGCCGCGTCGAGCGCGCCCGCGTCATCGCCTGCACGCGAGCCCCCGGCCTCGTCGAAGACCTCGCGCGCGCGGGAGCGGTCGTGTTCTTGGACCTGAGCTCTGGGGACGCCGCGGGCATCGTGTCGGCGGCCACCTCGCGTACGGGTGTGACCCTCGTGGCCACGTGCGACGAGGCCAGCGCCTCCCTGGTCGGTACCGTGGCCTCGGTGCTACCATCCCCCGCCCCGGGTGTTCCCGCGATTCTGCGCGCGGGTAGCCGCGATGACCTGGACGTCCTCGCGGTCGCGCGCGCCTGCGCCCCGTTGTTCGTACCCCAGCCGGGCGGCGTCGAAGCCGCTCCGACGCTGGCGCGCATGCTGCGCGACGGCGCGCACGACGCCCTGTCCTCGTGTGCGAGCGCCCCGCTGCCCCCGGGCGGCGACCCGGAGGGCATCGCCGAGGCGCTGGCCGAGGCCTCGCGGGGTGGTAGCGATGCCTGGCGCCTCCTCATTTCGCGCGACGATGACGGCCCCTACACCGTGGCCACCGTTCGCCAGCTGCTCTCCACGCGCGACGCGTCGTCGACGATCGACCTGGAGACCTGGGACGGTGGGCAGAGTGGGCCGAGCCTGGTCGCGGGGTGCGCCTCGTGAGCGCACTCGACGTCCCCCTGTCGCTGCGTCTGCCGAAAAAGACGGCGAAGGCTCTCGAAGGGGCGGGTGTGGCGACGGTCGGCGACCTGCTGATGGTCGCGCCGCGCCGCTACTACCACTGGGGTCGCCTCACGCCGCTGTCCTCCCTGCGAGAAGGCGAGGACGTGACGATCCTCGCCGAGGTCGCCGGCGCACACCTCGTGGCCAACCGATCCGGCTCGGGCGTGCGCTTGGAAGTTACCCTCACCGATGGAGTTCAGTTCCTGTCGGCGACCTTTTTCGCTAAGAACCAGTACAAGCTCGCCCCCATCGAACGTCTCCTCACGCCGGGGCAGTCCTTCCTCTTCGCGGGCAAGGTCGGGGCCTACCGCGGCAAGCTGCAGCTCACCCATCCCTCCTTCGAGGGCGTGGATGGGGAGGACATCGAGCGCATTGCCTCGCGTCCCATCCCGATCTACCCAGTGACCGGATCGCTGGCCTCGTGGGCGATTGCCCGGGCAGTCGGCATGGTGCTGGACCACCTGGATGACGCCGACGTGCCCGACCCGGTGCCCGCCGACGTGCGCGAGCGCGCTGGCTTCGCCTCCCACGCGTCGTGCCTGCGCGCCCTGCATCAGCCCGAGACGGACGAGGACTACCAGCGGGCGCGCAAGGCCCTGGCCTTCACCGAAGCTTTCGTCCTCCAGGTGGGGCTGGCCGCGCAGCGCCGGGGCGCGCGGGCCGTGGCGGCGCTGGCCTCTCCGATCGAGGCACCGCTGTGCGAGCGTTTCCGCTCGTCGTTGCCTTTTGAACTCACGGACTCCCAGCGTGAGGCGGTCGTTCAGATCGGGGCCGACCTGGCCGGCGAGGTGCCGATGCAGCGGCTCCTGCAAGGAGACGTGGGATCGGGTAAGACCGTCGTCGCGCTCAGCGCGCTGCTTCAGGTGGTTGCCGCCGGTCACCAGGGGGCGTTCGTCGCGCCGACCGAGGTCCTGGCAGAGCAGCACGCCGCCTCGCTGCGAGCGCTCCTGGAGCCCCTGGGGATGGACGCCCCGGACGTTCGCCTGCTGACGGGTTCGACGACGCCCGCCGCCCGCCGCGAGATTCACAGCGCGATGAACGCAGCGCAGCCGCTCATCGTCGTGGGGACCCACGCTCTCTTTCAGGAGAGCGTGCGTTTCGCGGACCTGGCCCTCGTCGTCATCGACGAGCAGCACCGCTTCGGCGTCGAGCAGCGAGCCGCGCTGCGCGGGGCACGCGAGGATGGGCGCGCGGTTCACGAGCTCGTCATGACCGCGACACCGATTCCGCGAACGATCGCCATGACCGTCTTTGGAGACCTCGACGACACGCGCATGAGCGGCATGCCCTCGGGGCGCACCCCCGTGGCTACCTACCTCGCCGACAGCGCCAACGTCGCGTGGGTGGAGCGCACGTGGGCGCGGGCCGCGGAAGAGATCGCGCAGGGGCATCGCGTCTACGTCGTGTGCCCGCGCATCGATGCCTCCGACGATGTCGCCGACGCCGAGGAGGAGGGCGCGCGCCCCCTCGCCTCCGTTGAGGAGGTCGCCGCCTACCTGCGCTCCCACCCGGCCCTGTCCGGCATCGCCATCCACGAGCTGACGGGACGCACACCCTCGCCCGTCAAGGCGCAGATCATGGAGGATTTCTCAGCCGGACGTGCGCCCCTCCTCGTCGCCACAACCGTCATCGAGGTCGGCGTCGACGTGTCGGAGGCGACCCTCATGGTCATCCTCGATGCCCAGCAATTCGGTCTCGCCCAGCTCCATCAGCTGCGCGGACGCGTCGGACGGTCCTCCCTGCCCTCGCTGTGCATCGCTATGCATCGACACGAACTCACAGACTCGGGCAGAGCGCGCCTGCAGGCCTTCGCGGATACTACCGACGGTTTCGAGCTCGCCGAGGCTGACCTGCGTCTGCGCAAGGAAGGCGACGTGCTTGGAGCCGGCCAGTCGGGCACGGCCACTCACCTGCGCTTCCTCTCGGTGCGCCGCGACGAGGCGCTCATCCGCCGCGCGAAAGGCGAAGCCGAGACCCTCCTGGAACGAGATCCGATGCTGGAGCGCCACCCGGACCTCGCCCGGGCGCTGCGCGCCGCATCGGACGGGCAGATCGAATGGATGCAACGCTCCTAAGGTGTGCCCGGTAGGGTAGGGGTATGACCAGAATCGTCGCAGGCAGCGCCAAGGGGCGTACCCTCGCCGTGCCCAAGTCCGGCACTCGTCCCACCTCCGAGCGGGTCCGCGAGGCCCTCTTTTCGTGCCTGGACCACATGAACGTGCTGGACGGCGCGACCGTCCTCGACCTCTACGCCGGAACGGGTGCCCTTGGCCTCGAAGCCCTGTCGCGCGGAGGCACCCACGCCACCCTCGTCGAAAAGGCGTCGGCCGCGGCCCGCGTCGCCTCCGCGAACGTTCGCTCGACGGGGCTGCCCGCCCGCGTCGTCACCGCCGACGCGCGCACCTACCTGAGTGCGCGCAGCGGGGAAGAGCTCGCGGGAGACATCGACCTGGTGTTCATCGACCCTCCCTACGACATCGCCGAAGACGACATGACGACGGTGCTGTCTTGCCTGGGCCCGTGGATCGGCCCCGACGCCCTCGTCGTCGTCGAACGGTCCACGCGCGCGCCCGCCCCCACGTGGCCGGGCTTCCTCGTCCTTGAGGATCAGCGCACGTGGGGTGAAACCGTCGCGTACTTCGCCGGTCCGCCCCTGCCCAAGGACGAAACCGGCGACGTTGCGCGGGCTCTCGCCGATGCCCCGGCCTCGTCGCACGCGCAGGAGGAAGAACGATGATTGCGCTGTTCCCCGGTTCTTTTGACCCCTTCACGTACGGGCACCTCGACGTCGCCGAGCGCGTCTGCGCCATCGCCGACCGCCTCATCATCGGCGTCGGAGTCAACCCCGCCAAGCGCGGCCTCATCGCCCCCGAAGAGCGCGTCGCGCTCATCCGGGAAGCTACGGCACACCTGGGCGGTGTTGAAGTCGTCCTGCTGCAAGGGTCGACGATGGACGAGGCCTCGCGCCTGGGGGCCGATCTCATCGTCAAGGGCGTACGCTCCTCGATCGACGTGGACTACGAGGCCCCCCAGGCGGTCTTCAACCGTGAGATCGGGGGCGTCGACACCTGGTGGATTCCGACCCGTCCGGACCTCGCACACGTCTCCTCGAGCGCCGTGCGTGAACTAGTGGGTCTGAAAAAGGATATTTCTCGGTATGTCCCTCCAGCGATTGAGCGATTTTTGACCGACAATAGAAGCTGAATAATGCCCGGTGGAACGCAGGAGGCAGCCATGGCTGACACGACCGACAACCAGACTCAGGACGAGTGGAACGAGGAAACCGTCTACGGTCCCTCCACCGTGATCGCCGCCCTCGACCAGATCGAGGACCTCGTGGAGTCCTCGCGCACGGTTCCCCTGTCGGCTTCAATCATGGTGAACAAGGCCGAGATCCTCGACCTGCTCGACCAGGCCCGCGAGGCTCTGCCCGAGGACCTCGTGGCCGCCGCGGCCGTGGCCGGAGTGGGCCCGCAGATCGAGGCCCGCACTGGCGAGCACTGCCGTACCTGCCGGGTCAAGGACTCCTGCCCCGTCCAGGTCGAGGGAAGGAGAGTCGTCTCATGACCCCCGTCGGCTCACGCCGGCTCACTCCGCGGGCCCTGGCGGAGGCGCTCGGCATCCACACCCCCACCCAGGAGCAGGCGCGCGTCATCGCCCACCGGCTGAGCCCCCTGCTGGTGGTCGCCGGAGCCGGCTCGGGCAAGACCGCCACCATGGCCCAGCGAGTCGTCTATCTGGTCGCCACCGGGCAGGTCCGCCCCGACCAGATCCTCGGACTGACCTTCACCCGCAAGGCCACCGCCGAGCTCGACCAGCGCGTCGCCTCCCGCCTGGCCGGCCTCAGTGCGGCCGGCCTGCTCCCGGTCGCCGCACCGGAGCACGACAGCGGAGCGGAGGGCACCTCTGACGCCACCGACTTTGGCGAGCCGATGATCGCCACCTACAACTCCTTCGCCGGCGCCCTGGTGCGCGACCACGGCCTGCGTATCGGCATGGACCCCGACTCCACCCTCATCACCCAGGCCCGCTCCTGGCAGATCGTCACCTCCCTGCTCGAGGCTCGCACGCTCCCGCTGCCCAACGAGAGCCTCAGCCACAACGCGAGCGCCACCCTGGTCCTGGCAGACTCCCTGAGCCAGAACCTGCTGACCATCGAGGAGGCCGCCAAGGACCTGGCCGACCTGTCCGAGCAGTTCACCGCCCTGGCCGCCATCAAGGGCTGCAAGACCCTGGTCGGCAAGGCGCCCGCCGTCATGGCCGAGTGGGAGGCCCTGCTCGACGTCGTCGCCGAGCTGCATGCGCACAAACGTCACCACGGCCTGCTCGACTTCGGTGACCAGATCGCCCTGGCCTGCGCCATCGCCGAGTCCGTCCCCGAGGCCGCCGCCCAGGTGCGGGCCCAGTACCCCGCGGTCCTGCTCGACGAGTTCCAGGACACCTCGGTGGCCCAGGTCCGGCTCCTGTCCGCCCTCTTCGCCGACTCCGGGGTGACCGCCGTCGGCGACCCCCACCAGGCCATCTACGGGTGGCGAGGAGCCAGCGCCGCCGCCCTGGACACCTTCCACCAGCGCTTCAACCCCACCGGCACCACCCTCCTGGACTCCGGGACCTCACCGGCTGAGGCCACCCCCGTCCTGGAGCTGTCGACCTCCTGGCGCAACGACTCCACCATCCTGGAGGTCGCCAACGTCGTCTCCGCGCCGCTGCGCTCCGGCGTCGTCGAGGACGGGGACCCGGTGGGCGAGCACCTCACCGTCGCCCCCTTGCGGGCCCGCCCCGCGGCCTTCGGCCTGGAGCCCGGGGCGGCGTTCGGGGCCTTCCTCCAGGACCCCGCCGAGGAGGCCCGCACAGTCGTCGCCTTCCTCGCCGAGCGCTGGTCGCCCAGTGCCGAGATGGCCGTCCTGTGCCGCACCCGGGCGCAGATGGATCCCATTGCCGCCGAGCTGGAGGAGGCCGGCCTGCCCTACACGATCATTGGCCTGGGCGGGATGCTCTACGTCCCCGAGGTCGCCGACGTCCGCGCCCTGCTGACCGTGGCCTCGGACCCGGAGCGCGGGGACCGGGTGGTCCGGCTCCTGACCGGTTTCGGCATCGGTGCCCGCGACCTGCGGGCCCTGGCGTCGCTGGCCCGCGAGCTCACCCGCCCCGCGACCGAAAGCGGCAAGGAAGCACCAGGAACTCACGGCGACCATGCCGAGGCCGACTCCCCACTGCTCAGCGAGGCCCTGGACACCCTACTGCGATGGCATGAGGACGGCGCGCGAGAAGAGCAGGAACAGTCCGCCGCGGCCCGGGACCTGACCGAGGCCGGGCGGGCTGTTGCCTTGCGCACCGCCCGGGCGATCCGACGCATCCGGGAGGCCGTCTCCCTGCCCCTGCCCGACCTCGTGGCCCTGGCCGAGCAGGTCCTCGACCTCGACATCGAGATCGCCGCCCGGGTCGGCCACCCCATGGGGCACCGTGCCCTCGACTCCTTCCACGAGACGGCCCGGGCCTTCGCCGCCGACACCGACGCCCCCACCCTCACCGGCTTCCTGGAATGGCTCGACGCCGCCGAGGAGCACGAGGACGCCATGAGCGCCCCCGAGGTCGAGCCCTCGCCCGGGGCGGTCCAGCTCCTCACCGTCCACGCCGCCAAGGGCCTGGAGTGGGACGTCGTCGCCGTCCCCGGCATGGACGAGCAGGTCTTCCCCTCCTACACCAGCGCCGTCAAGGACGACCTTCGTGTCGCGGAGACCGGCTGGATGGGCTCCACCTCCACCTTCCCCTTCCCGCTGCGGGCCGACGCCGGCGACCTGCCCCCCTTCACCGTGGGGGACCTCGACCCGGCTGTCACCGACAAGCCCCTCCTGACTGAGACGATGAGCGCCTACAAGGAGGCCCTCGGACGCCAGAGCCTGCGCGAGGAGCGCCGCCTGGCCTACGTGGCCTTCACCCGGGCCCGCCACGAGCTCCTCCTGACCGGCTCCCACCTGTCCAAGACCGCCTCCAAGCCCCGCCGCCCCTCACGCTTCCTCACCGAGCTCCAGCGGCGCGACCTCCTGTCTCCCTACGCGGAGGGCTGGGTCGACTTCGACGAGTCCCGCCCCAACCCCCTGACCGCCCTGACCCAGGTGGGCACCTGGCCCCCCGACGCCGACGCAGCGCAGACCCTGGACAGTCAGGCCCCGGAGCCTGGGGGAGAGGGGGCAGCGGTCACGGACCGCGTCGCCGCTGTGCGCAGGGCCCGGTACGCGGCCGCCGCCCAGGTCGCTGCCGCCACGGGCGGGACCGATCCCGCCCAGGAGGCGGACGCTCAGGCTCAGCCCGACGACGAGATGGTGCGGCGGTGGAGACTCGAGGCGGGACTCCTCCTGGCTGAGCGCACCCGGGCCCTGTCCGGCGGGCC
>ERZ773018.1768-NODE-1768-length-11258-cov-2.670624_pt1 | contig 11258 bp, 9 predicted proteins | sample MGYA00580840_ERZ773018 | MGnify/ENA primary metagenome ERZ773018 (study PRJEB29015, sample SAMEA2738125) | human oral metagenome | biome: human oral; feature: human-associated habitat; material: saliva | place: China | collected 2256 ... | reverse complement strand
GCGACTGAGAACGTCCGCGTTCATCAATGGTGGCCGGTCGCCCCGCACTGGGGTGGCCGGCCACCGTTGTCAGACGGACGCTCATCATCTTGCCCGCGAGAACGTGCGTGGGCGAGATGATGCCGTCAGATGCGCGCGTTGACGTCCTGGTAACCGGAGTCTTCGCGGGTGCCGCCCATGCCGTCACCGACCTCGCTGTAGTGACGGATCAACGTCACCGACCGGACCCACTTGATCATCTTGTACCCGTGGCTCGTCTCGCAGCGCAGGCGCAGCGGAGCACCGAACATGCCCGACAGCGGCTCGTCATTGCGGCCCCAGGCCAGGATCGTGTCATCCTCAAGGGCCATGTCCAGAGAGAGGCACGTGTAGTACGGCTCGACCGGACGCCCATCGTGCATGTGCTGGGCCATGCCGAAGGACTCGAACATCACCCATCCGGCCTCGGGATCGATCTGACCGACCTGCTCGAGCAGGTCCCGTACACGGATCCCCGTCCACTTGGCGATCCCCGTCCAGCCCTGCATGCAGGTGTGCATGGTGATCTGGGACTGGCTGGAGATCGCCTTGAGCTCCGCCAAGGAGAAGGACGCCGGAGCTGAGACCATGCCACCCACCTCGAGGCGGAAGTCGGCGAAGTCATTCGCCGCCAGCTCCTGGTACTCCGGGGACTCCTCCCGTGAGGGGGTGCGGGTGTTGACCCAATGGAACTTGGAGATGTCCTTCTCCGTCCACGGCTTCTTAGCGGCCTGCTGCGAGCTGAAGCGGTCCACCGTGAGGTGGCGGATCCCCCGCGTGGCGTCCCACAGGATCCGCTGACTGCGACGGGTGTCCGTCAGCGTCCAGTAGGACATGGCGATCCACAGCGCCACCACGACGATGATCGTCGCGATCACGGTGACGTAGGCCTGACCCACCCGGTTGGGGTCGTAGTAGCCGAAGACGATGTGGGTGAGGTTGTGGGGAGCGTGCACGATGAACACCAGGCCCACGTGAACGACGGCGAAGCCCAGGTAGGCGAACATGCCGATCAGGTGCAGGGAGCGGGCGGCCTGGCGGCCACCGAACATCTTGGCGTACCAGGGGAAGCGTCCCACGACGGCGGGGGACATGACCGGCCCCGTCACGATCATCAGCGGAGCGGCGATGAAGACGATGAAGAAGTACCCCAGCTGCTGGAGGCTGTCGTAGGGGGTGAAGTCGCACAAGGACGGGGTGCGCAGGTGCGCGTAGGTCAGTAATGAGTCCCAGGCGTCAGGCAGGATCCGCCAGGTGGTCGGAACCAGGCGCTGCCACGCCCCGGTGCCCACGAGGAAGGCGACATACACGACGCCGTTGAGCAGCCAGAAACTTGTGGCTACTCCGTGCCAGGCACGTCCTAACCCGATCTTGGCCCGGCCGGGCAGCGAGATGAGTGGGGAGAGGTCGCGCTGGTCGTCCCGAGCGGTGAAGGCGCCCTCCTCGAGGGGCACCTTGTCCTTGGTGAACCGGATCCACTCGGAGCCGGGCTCGCACTGGTCCTTGAAGTAGAAGCGCGGGTGCGAGGCGATGATCTCGATACCGGAGCGGATGAGGACGCCCATGAGGAGGAAGTTGATGAAGTGGGTGACGCGCAGCCACAGTGGAAAGGTCTCGGTGTCGACGCACTGCTGGGCGACGTCGTTGGCGGTCTGTGCGGCTAGGGGCAGGAGGGACATCGTCGTGCCTTACAAACGGGGTGACAATCTTTCCGTATAAACGATTGTACTGCTGTTTCTCGGTTTTATGTAGGGGATGGTGACAAGGTGTCGCGATCGGGGTGTCGGCGCAGCGGAGGTGGAGTTAAGTCAGCCTTCCTTAAATAGGAAACACAATAGTGACTAAAATAGGTGACGTCCTGGCTGCCGTGTCGTTCCACGCGTTGAATATCAATGGAGAGAATCTGAGGAAATGGAACCGATCAGCCGTTATATCGACGGGGAAGTCCTGGATTGTTCCCCCACGACGCTCTGTGGGGCTTGTACGGTGGCTGTGACGACGCGGAAGACGTCCGCCGTCTTCTGAGATACACGGAGGTAATCTCATGTCATCCGCTGCCACGACTGAGGGGGCGGTCTCCCGACGCGCTCGCCTCATCGGCAAGGGGTGGATCCAGGGTGTCGCCCTGGTCATGCTCTTCGGATTCACCGTCATGGGCCTGCTGGCCTACCGCACCTACACCAATTCCATGCCTCAGCCGCAGAAGGTGGTCACCGAGAGCGGTGAGACCCTCTTCACGACGCAGGACATCACCGAGGGGCAGAAGCTCTTCCAGGCCAGAGGCCTCATGGAGTACGGCTCCATCCTGGGCCACGGCGGCTATCTCGGTCCCGACTTCACCGCCGAGTACCTTCGCATGGAGGCCACGAGCGTCAAGAACCAGCTCGCCGCCCAAGGGGCCGCCGACCCGGCGGCCGCCACCAAGGAGATGATGCGGACCAACCGCTACGACCCCTCCACGGGAACCCTGGTGTGGACCGATGAGCAGGTCAAGGCCTACAACGAGGCCGTCAGCCACTACACCACGATGTTCGGGCCCGACGCCCACAGCCACGGCCTCAAGCCGGATCTCATCACCGACCCCGTCCAGGTCAAGCAGGTGACGGCCTTCTTCGGCTGGACCGCCTGGGGATCGTCCGCACAGCGCCCGGGCCACGACTACTCGTACACGAACAACTGGCCCGCCGAGTCCTTGGTCGGCAACGCGCCCACCGGTGACCTCATGATCTGGTCGGTCCTGTCGCTGATCGTCCTCATCGGTGGAACCGGGGTCATGTTCGCCATCTACGGCCGCTGGAGCCAGAAGATCGGCTGGCACTCCGAGGAGGCCCCGGCCCTGTCCTTCCGTCAACCCGAGGACGTCGGGCTGACCAAGTCGCAGCGGGTGGTGGCTTGGTACGTCTTCACCATCGCCGCCCTCTTCCTCGTCCAGACGCTCCTGGGGGCCCTGGCCGAGCACTACCGGGCCGACGTACTGTCCTTCTTCGGCTTCGACCTGGGCCGGCTCCTGCCCTTCTCCCTGGCCCGCACCTGGCACGTCCAGCTCTCCTTGTTCTGGACCGCCATCGGGCTGCTCGCGGCCGGCCTGTTCCTGACCCCGTTCATCGCCAGGCGCGAGCCCAAGAAGCAGTACGTGCTGGTGTGGACCCTGTTCATCGCGGCCACGGTCGTCGTCGTCCTGTCCTGCCTGGCGGAGGGGGCCAGCCAGCACGGCCTGAGCTGGGCCAAGGGACCGCTGTTCGCCCAGCAGTGGGAGTACCTCGACCTGCCCTTCGTCTTCCAGGTGCTGCTGACCCTGGCCCTGTTCGTCTGGGTGTTCATCATCTGGCGCGCCATGCGCTCGCGCCTGAGCAACGAGCACGTGGCCAACATGCCCTGGCTGTTCATGTTCGCGGCCCTGGCGATCCCCGCCTTCTACGCCGTGGGGATGATGGCGCGCACCGGTACCCACGTCACCGTCGCCGAGTTCTGGCGCTTCTGGGTGGTGCACCTGTGGGTCGAGGACTTCCTCGAGCTGTTCACCACCGTCATGGTCGCCTATGTCTTCGTCCTGCTGGGTGTTGTCCGCGAGAGGATCGCACTGGGCATCATCTTCATGGACATCATCCTGTACTCCGCCGGCGGCGTCATCGGCACCATGCACCACCTCTACTTCTCCGGCACGCCGGTGGAGCACATGGCCCTGGGTGCCTTCTTCTCAGCCGCCGAGGTGATCCCTCTGACCTTCCTGACGGTGGAGGCCTGGGCCTTCATGCAGCTGGGAGCCAACCGCCACGGCAAGGAGGCTGGTCCCTTCCCGCACCGCTGGGCCGTCATGTTCCTCATGGCCGTCGGCTTCTGGAACTTCCTGGGGGCCGGTGTCTTCGGCTTCCTGGTCAACCTGCCCATCGTGTCCTACTACGAGATCGGGACCGCGCTGACGGCCAACCACGCCCACGCCTCCATGATGGGCGTGTACGGCTTCATGGCGCTGGCGCTGGGGATGTTCGCCCTGCGCTACCTGGTGCCGGCCGACAAGTGGCCCGAGAAGCTCGCCAAGACCTCCTTCTGGAGCCTCAACATCGGTCTGGCCTGGATGTGCTTCGCCACCCTGCTGCCGCTGGGCATCCTCCAGCTGCGCTACTCGGTGAGCACGGGCTACTTCGAGGCCCGCCAGCTCACCTACGTCACCAACTCGGTCAACACGATCATCGAGTGGGGGCGGATGCCCGGAGACCTCATCTTCATCCTCGGCGGAGTCCTGCCCTACCTCTACATCGCCTTCCTGGGACTGAGGAACTGGCGTCGAGGGCGGACGGTGGACACCTTCGCCGAGGACGCCCTCTACGAGGAGATCCAGGGTGGGCGCAAGGCCTGGCGCGGTGAGCGCGCGGAGCTGAACGACTGATGGACTCACCCGACCTGAGCGTGTGGCTCATCTCCGCCTACGCGCTCATCATGCTGGCCGCTGCGTGGGCCGTGGACGTCCTCGGCTCACGCAGCGCCCGGCACTCCATGTCCTGGCGGCACTCGGACTTCATGTACCACGACGACGTCGACGGCTGGAGGTGCCACGAGGACCAGTGGCTGTGGCCCACCGCCTTCGACCCGGACAAACGCGTCATCCGCTATGAGGGCGCTCATGCGATCTGCGGGCGCTGCCCCTCCAAGGACAGCTGCTCGCCCACCCCCGGCCCACGGGAGATCACCCGGCCCGTCGACCCGTGGCCCTACTCCGACGCCGGACGCTTCCACCGTGGCGTGGGCCTGGTCATCGCCTGCGTTGGCGTCTTCATCCCGGTGCTGCTCATGGTGGTCTTTCACGCCACCGGCGACCTCATCGTCCTGGGCACGACGACCGTCGTCGTCATCGTGGCCGGAGTCCTGCCGCTGGCCCGTCACCTGTGGAGCACCCCCGACAACGCGCCGGCCCACCTGCCCCACGTCGGCTCGCAGGAGTACCAGGAGGCGGAGGAGGCGCGCCGCTCTGCGAGTACTGGTCCCGTCCCGGTGTCGATCAGTGCACGCCCCTCGGGATACCGCTCAGTGCGTGAGGCGGCCGAGGCGATCGCCACCGCTCAGGCCCGTGCGGCCGCAACGGGGCGCACCGTGCATGTCTCCTTCCTCGCGGACTCCGACGGCGCCGCGACCTCGGACGGCGGGACTGTCGCCTCCGCTGCCTCCGTGGAGCCCGAGCTGCGTCGCGTCACCGCCCTGCGCACCCGCAAGCGCGTCCCGACCACCGGCGCCGAGCTCGGGGCGGATGGAACCCGCGGCGGGGCCCGGCGCTCATGGTCCTCGGCGTGGAACGAGGCCACCGACACCACACGCAGATGATTCGGGCCCAGCCCTGAGCCACGTCGACTTACCTTCCCGAAGGACCCTTCATGACTACCACCACCACCGCCATTGCGGCCCTGGCCGTCCTCGTCCTGCTCGTCCTGACCCTCTCGCTCAAGATCATCACCCAGTACGAGCGGGGCATCGTGTTCAGGTTGGGGCGCCTGCGACCTGTCTACGACCCCGGCCTGCACCTGGTTGTTCCCTTCCTCGAGCGCCTGGTGCGGGTCGACACCCGCGTGGTCACCCTGACCATCCCGCCCCAGGAGGTCATCACGGAGGACAACGTGCCGGCGCGCGTCAACGCCGTCGTCCTGTTCAACGTCACCGACCCGGTCAAGGCCGTCATGGCGGTGGAGAACTACGCGATCGCCACCTCCCAGATCGCGCAGACCACGTTGAGGTCCGTCCTCGGCCGGGTTGACCTGGACACCGTGCTCGCCCACCGCAGCGCCTTGAACGCCGACCTGCGAGACATCATCGAGAAGCTCACCGAGCCCTGGGGTGTGGAGGTCAGTGTCGTTGAGATCAAGGACGTCGAGATTCCCGAGCAGATGCAGCGGGCCATGGCTCGTGGGGCTGAGGCCGAGCGTGAGCGCCGCGCCAAGATCATCAACGCCCGTGGTGAGCTCCAGGCCTCCGAGGAGCTGCGTCAGGCGGCGGACACGCTCTCGAAGTCACCGGCTTCTCTCCAGCTGCGCTACCTGCAGACCCTCCTGGAGCTCGGCGCCGACCAGAACTCCACGGTCGTCTTCCCCCTGCCGATGGACATCATCGGTCCGCTCCTGGAGCGCTTCGGTCCCCAGGGCGGCCTGCCGGAGGCTAACGAGGGCGAGGGCGGCGAAGGAGCTGGCGCACCGCGTCACCGATGAAGACCGCGACCGCCGCCCACACCAGGATCATGGCCGCCCATCGGGCCGGCGGGATCCGCTCGTGGAAGGCGCCCCAGGCCAGCAGGAACTGGATGGTTGGGGCGATGTACTGTCCCATCCCGACCACGGACAACGGCACACGCCTGGTCCCGGCGGCGAAGAGCAGCAGGGGCACGGCCGTGACCGGGCCGGCCACCACGAGCAGCGCCAGGATCCACCACCCTTGATCGGGGGCCTGCCAGGCCGACTGACCCTGCCAGGCCAGGTGGCCCAGGTAGGCGAGTGCGATGGGAGTCACGACGGCGCTCTCCACCGTCAGCCCGGTCAGAGCGTCCACGTCGGGCCCGAGCTGCTTCTTGACCAGCCCGTACAGGGCGAAGGAGAAGGCCAGCGCCAGGGAGATCCACGGCAGCGAGCCCTGGAGCGCCACCAGGAGGGCCACGGCGGCGCTCGCCAACGCGATCGAGACCCGGTGTGCGGGGCGCAACCGCTCATGCAGCACCAGCGAGGCCAGGGCCACCGTCACCAGCGGGTTGATGAAATAGCCCAGGGCGGCGTCGGCCGTGCGTGCGCTGTTGACGCCGTAGACGTAGACGAGCCAGTTGACTGAGACCAGCAGGCCGCAGACGGCCAGCATCCCCAGCAGACGCGGGGACCGCACCACGTGAACCAGCTGTGCCCAGCGGCGCCGCAGAGTGATGAGCGTCAGGCAGGTCACCAGCGTCCAGAGGATCCGGTGACCGATGATCTCCACACTGCCGGCGGCCGAGAGGAGGTGGAAGTAGAGGGGGAAGACGCCCCACAGGGTGTAGCAGCCGATGACCAGAGCCATCCCAGTGCTATCGAGCGTCCCTGACGCCGAGGTCGCCGCGGCCTCAGGAAGGGCCGGTGGCGTAGCGGTGGGGCCGTCTTTCGAGGAGGATGCACCGGGGGAGGAGCTCATTGTGATCTGTTCCTGATCCGTTCGCGCTCGGGGATGGCTGCGGTGACCGTGTCGCCGCTCCGCGTAGCATAGTGAGGCGCACTGGACCGCCTTGGAAGGGCTCGCTCCTTCGCGGGTGAGGACGGCGCGCCGATCGGTCCCGATCGCTCAGCCCCGGGCCTGACAGACCCGGACCCCGCACGTGAAGGAGCCCCGCCATGGCCGACGCCGCCCGCGCCCGCAAGGTCGCCGACCGCATTCATGAGACTGTCGCCCGCCTCCTTCAAGGGCGAATCAAGGACCCGCGCCTGGGCTTCGTCACCGTCACCGACGTCCGCGTCACCGGGGACCTCCAGCAGGCCACCGTCTTCTACACCGTCTACGGCAGCGATGAGGAGCGGGAGGAGACGGCCAAGGCGCTGCGCTCAGCCAAGGGACTCATCCGCTCCGAGGTCGGCAAGGCCCTCGGCATCCGCCTGACCCCCTCACTGTCCTTCCAGCTCGACGCCCTCCCCACCACCGCCAAGACCCTCGAGGACGCCCTGGCCCAGGCCCGGGTGCGCGACGCCCAGATCGCCAAGGCCGCCGAGGGAGCCACCTACGCCGGTGACGCCGACCCCTACCGCCACGATGAGGAGGCCGAGGACGGCGAGCCGGAGGCTGGGGAGAGCGACCACGAGTCTGCAACGGACGCCGAGGACCTGTGAAGGCCTCTGAGCGGGCCGAGCCCGTGGAGCGGACCGGCCGCGATAACGGCCCCGACCGCGCACGTCGTCGCCCCGACGTCCCCCGCGGCGCCTTCACGGCCGCCGACGGGATCCTCGTGGTGGACAAGCCCCAAGGGCTGACCAGCCACGACGTCGTCGGCGCCACCCGCCGCCTGGCCGCCACCCGCAAGGTGGGGCACGCCGGCACCCTCGACCCCATGGCCACCGGCCTGCTGCTCCTGGGTGTCGGACGCGCCACCCGATTCCTCACCTACCTGGTGGGAGCGGACAAGACCTACGCGGCCACCATCCGCCTCGGGCTGGAGACCACTACCGAGGACGCCGAGGGCGAGGTCACCGCAGCCCACGGCTGCCGGATCGACGACCTGTCCGGGGACCGCCTCCAGAAGGCACTGGCCGGCCTGACCGGACAGATCCAGCAGGTGCCCAGTGCCGTCTCGGCCATCAAGGTCGACGGCGTGCGTGCCTACAAACGGGTTCGCGACGGGCAGGACGTCGAGCTGGAGGCCAGGCCCGTCACCATCCACGAGCTGCGCCTGACCGCAGAGCCCCGGAAGGCGATCGTCGAAGCCGCCCTCAGCGACGGCCCAGACGTGGTGGAAGCGGTCGATATCGACATCCTCGTCTCCTGCTCGTCGGGCACCTACGTGCGCGCCCTGGCCCGGGACCTGGGGCGGGCGCTGGGCTGCGGGGCTCATCTGACCGCGCTGCGGCGCACCGCAGTGGGCCCCTTCGACATCGACGAGGCTCACACCCTGGCGGACCTGTCCGCCCAGGTCGAGACCGACGCCTCCAGCCCTGAGCCTCACGGGGTCACCACGCTCCCGCTGGAGGAGGTCGCCCGGCGCTGCTTCGAGCGCCTGAGCCTGACCGAGGACGAGGCGCGCGCACTGCGCTACGGCCAGCCCCTTGACGCCGAGGTCCTGGAGAGGGCCGAGGCACCCGGGGGCCGTCGGCTGCAGGCCTCTGCGAAGACGGCCGAGCAGCGCGTCGTCGCCGGATTCGCCCCCGGTGGGCGCCTCGTGGCACTGTTGAGGCACCAGGGCCCACGTGCGCGCCCGGTACTGGTCCTGGACCCTGCCTGAGACGCGCACCCGGGCCGCCGGCCCGTCCGGCGAAAGCACACCCGATGAGCACCTTTGCGTGAGGAGACATGATGAGCCAGACCGGAGGATGCCGCTGCGGATGCGGCGGGCACGGCAAGCGCAACGAGCAGGACGAGCGGGCCGCCGCGCCCGCAGTCGCCCAGCCGGTGGGTGAGGGATACCGGCCCGAGCCCGTGCAGACCTCCCCGGAGGTCGTCGACGCCGTCGCCATCGCCTCAGCGGTGACGACGGCTCTGGGAGCGGGAGCGCCGCAGGGCGTCACCCCCGGGCACAAGGCCGGTAACCTGCTGGGCCTGCGTGATGTCTCCGCCTCGGGCGGTGGCGGTTGCGGCTGCGGAGGCCACTGACCCCGCCCCGTCACACGCTGTGGCGCTGGAGGGCCTCGGTGACCGTCGTCAGGCGTGCGGGGCCGTCAGCCTCCTCGTATCGTCCCAGGAGCAGGTCCTCCGTGATCTGCCCGTCCACGAGCACCAGGACACGGTCGGCCCGGGCCGCCACCTGGGCGTCGTGGGTGACCATGACCAGAGTCGTCCCCGAGGCGTGAATCTCCCCGAGCAGGTCGAGGATCTGCAGCGCGGTGGCGGAGTTGAGCGCTCCGGTGGGTTCGTCGGCGAAGACGATCCCGGGGTCGTTGATGAGGGCCCGGCAGATGCCTGCGCGCTGCAGCTGGCCGCCGGAGACCTCGGTGACGCCGCTGGCGGCCAGCTCGGCGATCCCCATGCGCTCCATGAGCTCCTCTCCACGCGCCGTGACCTCGGGGCGCGGACGCAGACCCGCCAGGAACCCGGGCAGGACGATGTTATCCAGCAGGCACAGGGTGGTTAGGAGATGCGCCTGCTGGAAGACGAATCCGAAACGCGTCAGCCGTAGCGCCGCCAGCTCCTTCTCACTCAGGCTCGTGATCTCCTGGCCGCCCAGGAGTACCGAGCCGGCGTCGGGCTGGTCCATACCGCTCAGGCAGTGCAGAAGGGTGGACTTCCCGGACCCGGAGGGCCCCATGATGGCGACGAACTGCCCCTGCTCGACATCCAGGTCGAGGTCTCGCAGGACGGGGGAGTGGTAGCTCTTGGACAGGTGCTGGGCCCGCAGAACTGGTTGCCCGGCTCCCGCGGGGACGGCTGATCCCGCGGCTGCTGATCCGGTGCGCCACGGGGAACGCGATGGGGTGGAGGCACGCATTCTGTCTCTCCTTACTCGCCGGTGGTCAGGGTCATGGTCAGGGGCATGGTGCGTAGGCGTCTGAGGGCCAGGGCGACAGCGCCGACGACGGTGGCCAGCAGTGCCCCTGGTAGGACGAGCCCCGCCAGCCACCAGTTGGGGAGGAGCTGAAGGTCGGGGGCTCCGCGCGAGGCCATGACCGTCCCGATCGCGGGGCTGCCCAGAGCGGAGGCCCCCAGGAGCCCCAGGGCAGTCCCCACCAGCGCCAGGAGGCCGAAACGGATGAGGTACTGCCCCGCAACGGCCCGTCTGGTGCACCCCAGCGCCATCAGGACGCCGATCTGACGTCGCTCCCGCGAGACGATGAGGACGGTGAACAGCACCGTGATGAGGAAGGACAGCCCCAGCGCGATGGCGCAGGCCAGCGTGGTGACGACGCGGACCTGGGAGCCGGTGGCCCCGAAGAACTGGGCGGCATACTGATTCATGCTGACCGCCTGGATCCCCGGGTACTCGCCGCTCAGCTGCTTGGCGAGGGCGCTGGCCTGCTGAGTGGAGCCGGCGTCGGCGTAGACGATCTGCCACAGTGCGGGGGCACCGTCGTCGAAGGTGGCCTTGGCGGTATGCCCGTTGTTGGTGATGTCCTGGTAGACACCCGTGACTGTCAGGTCCTTGTCGCCGTCGGCGGTGCGGACGGTGACCGTGGCGCCTTCCTTGGCGCCCGTGTCCTGGGCCTGACTGTAGGACAGGGCGATCTCGTCGTCGGTGGTGGGGGCGCGCCCGGAGAGGTACTCCATGGGGAAGGCCTCATGGTCCCCGATATCAATGAGCGCCGTCTGCCAGCCGCCGGTGGCAGTGGACATCTTGTAGCTGCGGCGCAGCATCGTGGTGTGCCGGGTGACGCGGGGGTCGGAGTCGACGGCCTTCTCCACGGCGGCCAGGTCCTGGACCCCGGTGCGTACGTCGATACGCAGATCGGCCCGACCGGCCCCCAGGTAGGTGGCCACACGTGGGTCGCTCAGAGTCGAGGAGACATTCGTCGGCAGCACCATGGTGAAGGTGCACAGGGCCAGGACGCCGAGCAGAAGGGCGTTGGAGGGGCGCAGCGCCTCGCGCACCCCGAGCCACTGCTGGA
>ERZ773018.1764-NODE-1764-length-11290-cov-3.742323_pt1 | contig 11290 bp, 9 predicted proteins | sample MGYA00580840_ERZ773018 | MGnify/ENA primary metagenome ERZ773018 (study PRJEB29015, sample SAMEA2738125) | human oral metagenome | biome: human oral; feature: human-associated habitat; material: saliva | place: China | collected 2256 ... | reverse complement strand
TAACGAGAAGATTTCCTACTTCGGATATATGAAGAAGACAGTACTCACACTACACAACGTAGCGATGATGCAGAAGGGATGGCTTCCAATTCACGGTGCATTCGTTAACATCACTCTCAAGAATGGCAAGAGCAAGGGTATCTGTCTCATGGGAGACTCTGGAGCTGGAAAGTCAGAGACCATCGAGGCTCTAAAGTCGCTTGGCGATGAAAAGATTAAGAATATAGAGATTGTGTTTGACGATATGGGAACATTCCATGTTGAAGATGGTACTGTATATGCAAAGGGTACTGAAATCGGTGCCTTCGTAAGACTCGATGACCTAGATCCAGGAACCCCATACCGCGATATGAACAGATCTATCTTCTTTAATCCAGACCTTTCAAATGCAAGAGTTATCACTCCTGCAGCACCTTACTCTGTTGTTACAGACAATCATCATGTTGACCTATTCGCGTATGCAAATAACTACGATGAGGCTCTTGGGCTTCACGAGTTTGAAAACCTTGATGATGCAAAGACTGTATTCGTTGAGGGTAAGAGAATGGCAAAGGGTACAACGCAGGAAGTTGGACTATCTACAACATATTTTGCTAACCCATTCGGTCCGATGCAGCAGCAGGATATCTGTGACCCTATAATCGATAAGGTATATGAGTGCCTAAAGGACAACGGCGTATTTATCGGAGAAGTTTACACTCACCTCGGTAGAGATCCAGAGGATAGAGAGAGTATCAAGAAGGGTGCAGAAGAGCTACTCAGATTTATCGAAGAGAATTAATCTTAATATAATTTACAATCATTCGTGAGGTGGAGCAGCACTGCTGCTTCGCCTCGTTTAATATCATGTAATGAAATTGTGGTGGCGACATTCTTATGCGTATGAGATTAAAATTTACAATATGAAATATATTAGACTTAGAGTTCGCAATATACGAATGGTTGAAATAAAAGAAAGATGATGTAGAATCTAGATATGAGAGAAATAGAAAGATTAAAAACTGCATTGATGAATGATCCGGGGGCGGAGTCTACATCTAAGAGATTCGGTGTTCTCATCCCTATAATCGAGACTCCGCATGAGCTTTCGGTATTGTTTGAGGTGCGTGCGAGAGATCTGAGGCGCCAACCAGGTGAGATTTGTTTTCCTGGAGGTAGCGCTATGGAGGGCGAGCCTGCCAGCATGGCAGCTGTGAGGGAGGCGAGCGAGGAGCTCCTTATCGCCGCATCGAGCATTGAAGTTCTGGATGAGCTCGATGCCGTTAATGTATATTCAGGCGGCACCCTGCAGCCTGTGGTTGGACTGCTCAAGGGCTACGACTGCTCGTTTTCCTCCGATGAAGTAGCAGAAGTATTCACGGTGCCGCTGGCGTTCTTCTTAACGACTCAACCAGAACGCTATGACGTAGCGATGAGGAGCATACCAGCCGAAGGCTTTCCCTATGACAGAATTGAGGGCGGGAAAGCCTACGACTGGGATTCTAGCTATAGAAGCATATATTTCTACCAATATAATGGTAGAAATATATGGGGACTTACAGCAGGTATCATTTATGATTTTGTCGAGAAGCTTAGGAGGGGTGGATATCCAAATTAGTGGGTGTATCTCACCTTTACATTTCAGATAATTAAATGATAAAAAGCAATATGATGTCATTTGCATAGAGTCTTCACACAGCACAGATAAATATTATGCTATAATAAGTTAACAGTGGATGTGGGTGTTCATCACCCACGTTTTATTTTTCTGATTTTTTTATTAGCAAACCCGCTGAATTCAATAGCTGTACATCATAGTTCTGCAATTTGAGAGATTAAAAATGAATCAAAACATCAAAGGAAATAGCTTAATGAATAATAGATATTTGTCCACCATTGGCGTGCGTGTTGCTGCCTTGATTGTGGCACTCTTTGTTTTGACGTTTTTTGCCTCTAGATCTTCATTTGCAGGCACTTCGCTACCAACTACACCATCAGACCGTGAAGGTTATTATGAATTTCTCGGAATAGATGTATCTGAATGGCAAGGCAGTATAGATTGGAGTGCCGTAAAGTCCGATGGTGTTGACTACGCATTCATCAGAGCTGGTGCTACTACATCATCTAGCTTCGAGCTAAAGGTTGATTCTAAGTTTGATACTAACATGGAAGGTTCCAAAGCGGCTGGTGTTGCACGTGGTGTGTACTGGTATTCACAGGCGACAAATGAAGAAGAAGCAGTTGCTGAGGCAAAGAAGCTGATAGCTATCGCCAAGAAGTACGATATAGAGCTACCCCTCGTTATGGATCTTGAGTTTTTGAACGGACGCTTTGATAGTGCATATGCTTCATGGTGCGCAAATGGTAGTGACTATGCTAAGAAGCGTATGACTTCAGTTGCAGATGCATTTCTATCATATTGCCGCTCTCAGGGATATCCAGCTGCAATATATCTATCGACATCGCTTGCAGGAAGCACGACAGGAGTAGATACCACTAGTCTTGCGAACAACTCTCATGAAGTGTGGGTTGCTCATTACTCAAGCAATCTCTCGGCATCGTCTGACTATACGATGTGGCAATTTACCAGCACAGGAAGTGTTAACGGTATCAAAGGCAAGGTGGATTACGACGTGATGTACGTGAATAAACATGCTAAGAAAGCAGGTAATCCTGGTATTAGTGCTGAATCATCTAATGATATGCTTAAATACACGGGTAACCCACTAACGATTAACGTTAATTTGACTGACAACGGGAAATCGCTGACTCTAAACAATGATTATACGATTTCTTACGTTAATAACATCAATAAGGGGACGGCTTACGCACTTGTAAAGGGAAAAGGTAGTTATATAGGGTATACAGAAGTTATCCCATTTCAGATTGGTGATGAAGACATCCTAAACTCAGCAGACCTCGAGCCTTCAAAGGTCGTAACAAGCGTTAAGGATGGCAAGACGACTGTTAAGTTTACGGCGGCTAAAGGTAGTGTAGACGATTACAGGATTGAGTATAGAAATAGTGATTCAGATGAATGGAAGTCTGTGAATACAGGCGGTAAAACTGAGTATGTAATAGACGGAAAGTTTAAGCAGATCAGGGTATCTGCTGTTGTTGGGAATTACATCTATGGACTAGAAAAGCCAGATAACTCACAGAAATATGAGATAATAGACGGCTCTGTAGAATCTGATGCCAAGCTCGGCGGACAGTCGCTACTTAACAGCGATAAATTTAAGAAGATTAATAAGGAGGTAAGCGACGATGTCGTTATCTAAGGGGAAGGCTCCGCATAAGAGATATACTCGCAAGCAGAAACTCCTTATAGGACTAATTATATTTATAGTCATCGATGTTGTGCTTTTTGTATTTACAATCACAAGATATAATGGTTACGATCTTATCAATTCTGAAAAGTATGTGGAGTTTAAAATGCCTAAGAGCAATGCTTTAACTGAGCAGGAATGGCAAGCTCTCGTCAAGAACACGAAAGTGATTAAGTATCCGAAAGTTCAGTTATCAAGGGAGATTGAACATATCAAGAGCCAGTATCATAAGCGAATCAAAGAGTATGACATGACGATGACCGAGTATCTAAAGGAAGCTGGTATTACTAAGGCACAGTTCAATAGACAGGTTGAAGAGATGGCGAAGGAAAATGTCAGAGATAAACTGGTTCTTCATGCTATCGCAGAAAAACGAAAAATATCCGTCAGCAATGCAGAGATAGAAAAAGCCAAGAAAGGCATTCTTAAAGAGAAAGGTGTGAATTCTGAGACCGAGTATAAGAAGCTTACTGGTGAATCGTTAAGCGAGCATATCAAAGAGATAGACCTTGAATCGAAGCTTCTATATGCTAAAATCATCAAGAACTAATTGACAGAGATAAATTTAAATAAAACGCTTGATAATATGATGGTTTTTTTTAATGCACCCCAAAAGTTAGGTTCAAAATAACTTTTGGGGTGCATGTCGTTTATGGTGATTTATTTTATCGTGTGTTAGGGAAACACGTGTGAGTATAAAAACCAATTAGATGAATGCGATTATTATCCATATTTGCAAGTGATACGCTTATATGTGGTCTAGAAATAAATCATTGTACTTGTATAAAAACGTGGATATATCAATCTTAATTTTTATTTAATAAATTCTTCCCCTTCATTTAAGGCACTTTGGATAATATTGTTAACAACAAAAGATTAACGGAGGTACGATATGGATATAATAGCAAAGATAAAAAGCACTGCTATAGAATCGCCAGAGCGTTTAGTGTTCAGCTCCAGGGATGGGGAGATGACATATGGTGAACTGTGGAAGAAATCATTAGCACTGGCAAGCTACATATCGAATAGGCTAGATGGAAATCGCGAGCCGATTATGGTTTACGGACATAAGCACCCAGATATGCTTGTAGCTTTTCTTGCATGTGTTAGGTCAGGCCACGCGTATTGTCCGGTTGATATTGGTAACCCTCCTGAGAGGGTAAGCGATATAGCATCGGCGATAGATAACGAAATCGTGATAGTTACACAGTACGAAGAGATGCTTAATATAGATTCCAAGTATGAGGTTGTTGGTAGATCAAAGCTTGAGAGCATCTTTGATGAAGATGCATCATTTGAGGATCGAGAGACTGTGTTAGGAGATGAGACTTACTACATTATCTTTACATCAGGAAGCACAGGGAAGCCTAAAGGAGTTAAGATTCCAGCAGATGCACTTAACAACTACCTAAAATGGTCTGTAACGCTTTCCGGGGGTATACCAGAAGCGACTAGATTCTTAAATCAGGCACCATTCTCATTCGACCTTTCGGTAATGGATCTATATACTGGCCTTGCAACTGGTTCTACAATCATTGCTCTAGACAAAGGCCTGCAGCAGAATATGCCGGAAATGCTAAAATATATAGCAGCATCCAACATAGAGTACTGGGTATCGACACCTTCGTTTTCAGACATGTGCCTCGGAGAAGCGGATTTTAGCGAGGAGAAATTTGGAAGCATCAAGGCATTTCTTTTCTGCGGGGAGGTTCTGACTAAGGACACTGCAAAGCAGCTGAGAACTAGATTCCCGAATGCAAAGGTAATCAACACATACGGACCAACAGAATCAACGGTATGTGTCACTGAAGTCGACATCACAGACGAGGTTATTGCAAAGGAAGGGGCTCTTCCAATCGGACTTCCAAAGCCTGGAACCGAAATCAGAATAGATCCAGAGAATAGCGAGATGATAATAGTCGGAGATTCGGTAAGTTCAGGATATTACAATGACAAGGAAAGAACCGATAAAGTATTTTTTATGGCAGAAGCTGGTTCGCTCAGCGAAAACCCTAAGGAACTAATAAGAGCCTATCGAACTGGTGATACTGGACACTACGATGAATCGGGAATGCTGTTCTGTGACGGTAGAATTGATCATCAGATAAAGCTTCACGGATACAGAATCGAACTCGGAGACATTGAGTCTAACCTTACAAATATAGAAGGGGTAGCGGCTGCTGCAGTTATACCAAAGAAGCGCGAAGGTAAGGTGGAAAGCTTGACTGCCTTTGTGGTAAGAGAAGGAGATATCATCGCTGATGATTATAGCGGTAGAAAGTATGTGCGTGAAGCGCTGAGAGACTTCCTGCCAAGCTATATGGTTCCAAAACGTGTAAAGTTCATAGATAAGATGCCGCTCACTAATAACGGCAAGGCAGATAGAAAGAAATTGGAGGAATTGGTATAGATGCAGCTCTTTACAGACAATAGCTTCTTTATATGGTTAGCGGGTCTGTCGATTCCTGCAATATATCTGGGTTGCAGGGAGAAGTCACTAAAATGGTACGGTATGTTCGTAACATTTGTGTTTATTTGGCTCTCTATGGGCAGCAACCTAATGGCCCTTTGCTACCTAGCACTGTTCACGGCAATAGAATATGCGATAGTTCATATATATCTAGAGCTTAGAACTAAGAAGGGCAGAGTAACTTGGCAGTATAGGATATTTTTGCTAGCGAGCATAGCACCACTGACTATCTATAAACTGCTCAGTCTAACAGGTAACAAATATCATCTTTTTGCATTCCTGGGACTGTCATACATGACATTCAAGGCCGTGCAGATGGTAATCGAGATATATGATGGAGTTATCACGAGTTTCAAGACTTCTAACTTCATATATCTACTGCTATTCTTCCCGGCAATTACATCGGGGCCAATCGATAGAAGCAGAAGATTTGACGAAGATATAGATAAGACCATACCTAGAGGCGAATACCTAGAGATGCTCGGAGAAGGTATTTACAAGATACTGAAGGGTATGATGTACAAGATGGTAATTGCAGCATGCTTCTACACGGTCATGAATTACTTCGGAACGGGAGGAACATGGTACTCGATAGCAATTTACTTCTACCTGTACGGAATATATCTATTCTTCGATTTTGCAGGGTATAGCAACATGGCTATTGGTACCAGCTACATATTCGGAGTTAAAACTCCAGAGAACTTTAATGCTCCGTTCGTTAGTAAGGATATCAAGGAGTTCTGGAATCGCTGGCACATGACACTGTCATTCTGGTTTAGAGACTTCTTGTTCTCAAGAATCACTATGGCTCTCGTTAGAAGTCGTAAGGTCAAGAACAAGATGGCAATCGCTTCCATGGCCTTTATGATAAATATGTTTGTCATGGGTGTATGGCATGGACTTGCAAGCAATTATATAATTTACGGTCTATATCACGGCATTTTGCTATCCGTATGTGAGGTATTCCAGAAGAAGTCGAAATTCTACAAGGCTCATAAAAAGGATAAGTGGTTTATCGCAGTATCGTGGTTTATCACATTCCACCTAGTAATGTTTGGATTCTTCATCTTCTCAAGAAGACTCGGAATACTGATAAATAAGTAATGAATAAAGAAAGACGATAACATAGCATACGCTTAAGCCGATGAGGTACGAGCCTTGGGAAATAAGCTAATAATAAAATTTAAAATTATATTTAACAGAGTGTTAAACACAGGAGGAAAACGACATGAGAGATAAGCTACTAGACATCATCGAGAACATTTGCGGAGACGAAATTGTAAAAGAGAATCCAGACATCAATCTGCTAGAAGAGGATCTGATTGATTCGCTAGATTACGTTAGTCTCTTGCTAGATATCCAGGATGAGTACGGAGTAGTTCTATCGCCATCCGAGTTCACAAGAGAACAGATGGATACACCTAATAAGATTGTTGATACAGTTTCAGCAAGAATTCTAGGAGAATAAGACAGGAACGAAGATAAGATGAAGAAGATAAACTCGTTTGTAGCGGCTCTCGTGCTGCTGGCGATGTTCACAGTGATTGTACACTTCATATGCGCTAATAATGATCTTAGAGATAAGTCGGGGCAGTTCGGGACTTGGTATAATACGTACAAAGATTTGTCGTTCAACGCATTGTCTCAGAATCTTGATAAGGATTCCGTGCTCATGCTCGGTTCATCTGAGTTCAGGCATGGTCGTAAGACTCAGTACCATCCTACGAACTTCTTCAAGGATACAGATGTAAAGTTAGTTACAGTCGGAGGACCGTTCAATCAGACATTGTTCCATACTGTTGCACTTGGGTCACTGCAGCCGCATCTTAAGAGCAAGAAGGTCATACTGCTAGTCTCGCCGACCTGGTTTAAGAAGTCTGGCGTTAAAAAGAATGACTATGCACTTAGATTTTCAGAGACCGAGTACTTTGCCTTTATGGAGAACAAGAATGTTCCACTCAAGACTAAGAAGTATGTTGCTAAGCGAACTAAAAATCTGTTATCCAAGAACAAGAGTCTACAGATGAAGGTGCGTATGATTAACAATGTGAATCTTAATAAGGAATCAAATCTACTATATGGGTTTGAGAGACGTCATGCTTTTGATAAGGATAAGATCACTGTCGGAGCAGCTATGAGATTCATGATGAGAAATAAAAAGACACCGCCAAACTTCGAGAGATATACTCCAGATAATTTTAACTGGAATAACCTTATAAAAGAGGCTCATAGGGATAGTGAGGACAAGGCAGACAATCCATTCTACATGAGTAATCGTGTATGGAGAAATAAGTTTAGGCAAGTATATCCTAAGATGAAGGATGTCCGACTGGATGAAAACTATGAAAAGTCGCCTGAATACAGTGATCTTGAGGCATTTCTCCAGATTGCAAAAGCCAATGACATTGAAGTGAAGCTGATATTACTTCCTGTTAACGGTAGATGGTATGACTATACCGGAATGACTGCAGATAAGCGTGCTGTTGTAGGTCAGAAGATTAAAAGTATAGCAGGTCGATACGGTGCGGATTACACTGATATGACAGGATATAGCTATAACAAATACATAGTTTCGGATGCAGTTCATCCTTGGAATGAAGGTTGGGTAAGGATTAATGAAAAAGTCGCAGAATTCGTTCATAAGTAAAATCAGAAATAAGATATCACTGAAGTATACGCTATATATGTTCATATTTATGGCAGTGCTGTACATGTTCTCTCTATTTGGAAGCATGTTAAGTAGTCCAGCATTTACATATGCTGAGTTCTAGGGAATGCAAATAGATATCTATTGATTAAATGCCCCGAGGAATTGAGAGTGCAGTAATGCAGGCTCAATTCCTCGGGGATTGTTTATTTTAATATTGGCAAATAGACATATTAATATCAATATTCTATAATAACAAATACGGCAAAAATCAGTGGAAGAACCACTAACTGAATAGGATGGTTGAAATGAGCAAAGTTCTAGGAATTGCAGAGAGCATAATTCGAGGTTTAGATAACAGTGAAATCACGGTATCTAAGCCATTTAAAGTTATGGAAAAGCACATGTATGATAGCTTTAGTGTTAGTTATGATGGTTCTAGTCTAGACGATAATATACTAGCTCTTGGCAATAATCTGGAATTCATGACTTGGCTGCTCGAAAACGGTTACGAAGGTAAGTTCAAGTGTATATATATTGATCCACCGTTTTTTACAAAATCAAAGTATGATGCTACAGTTGCGATAAGAGATAATGAAGGTAAGACCCATAAGGTTAAGCATCTAGCATATGATGATACTTTCGATAGAAGCATCGAGCAGTACGTGGAGAATATGACCACTAGACTGGTTCTGATGAAGAGGTTACTCGCAGATGATGGACTAATCTGGGTTCACCTTGACTGGCATTCAGCGCACTACGTTAAGCTAGTCATGGACGAGATTTTTGGATATGAGAATATGCGTAACGAGATCATCTGGAAGTATAAGTCTGGTGGCAGTGCTAAGACACATTTCTCGAGAAAGCATGATACGATACTTATGTACAGCAAGTCCAAGAATTATTACCTCGATGTACCGAAGGAAAAGTCTTATAACCGAGACTTTAAACCGTACCGCTTCAAGGGAGTTAAGGAGTATCAGGATGAATATGGCTGGTATACTCTGGTGAATATGAAAGACGTCTGGAGCATCGACATGGTCGGTAGAACGTCTGGTGAAAGAAATGGATATGCTACACAGAAGCCTCTTGAACTTATGAAGCGAATACTTGCTTCGTGCACAAAGGAAGGTGACCTAGTGGGTGATTTTTTCTGTGGTTCAGGCTCATTCCTAGAAGCTGCGAATTCTATGGGTAGAAGCTGGGTTGGCTGTGATATAGAAACATTGGCACTCGGAACTGCTAAGAAGAGACTAGATGCTTGCGAGTCTAATTACTTGTTCTATGGAAATGGAGAGGAAAGACCATATAGGACAGATGCCATAATCAGGATTGAAAGATCGGATGAGCTAGAGAATGGTAAGAAGCTATGTCTCGCAAAGCTCATGGCTTTCAGACCAGAGCTTGAGATAGGCTATGTGCAACATAAGGACAGAGAATTGCTGCAAAATGCGTGCAAGAGCACGCCAGAGGCACTCATAGATTACATCATGATCGATCCTGACTATAACGGTGAATTTTCAGCGGAAATCAGTGTAACAGAGAACTACGATGACATTAAGTTTATATCGCGCGGAAATGTCGCATATATAGTTGTTGATATATTTGGTAAGGAGTATTTAGTAAAGTGAAGGAGGAAATCAGATGCAAAAATTTGATTTCCTCTGTTTAGTTTAAGAGCTTTTTGAAAAACCTTTTTCACGCTGATTTATGAGTTTGTTATACTGTTCACGGCATGAAATTCCCTTTGATTTCTATGCAGGGAGGAACGATTCGTTTCTGCACAGTATGTCTGCGTTATTTCGTCAGCCTCTTCTCGAAGTTACCATATATCTGAGCTCCCTCGTTAACAACCACAAAGGCATCAGGGTCAGCCTTTTTAACAGCTGTCAGAAGTTTGCTTACCTCGTATTTAGCGATGATAGTAACGATGACATTAGAGTCTTCTTTAGTGTAAGCACCAGTTCCGTTCCAGTTAGTAACACCTCTTTTGAGCTCCTTCATGATGACATCTTCAACACCAGGCTTCTTAGTGAAAATCATTGCCTGCATGTTGATGTTCTGAATGTGGACTCTGTCTAGGGACATCGCGAGGATTGTCGTATATATCAAGGAATAAGCAACGATTTCTATATTGAATAGGAATAGGCATATGATGTAAATTCCAATATTAATCATGATACTTATTTTACCAACGCTGTAATTCGGATTCAGTACCGATACGATAACTCCGATAATATCCTGACCGCCCTGTGAGCTTCCTGCACGGAGAACCATCCCTGCTCCTGTACCAGCAACTACACCGCCGATTAGACAAGCTGTTAGATAGTCGTTGAAAATCGGAGTCTTAGGAACTGGTATAACACCGAGAGCAACTGAACATAGCGTAATCGAGATTACAGATGTGATACAGAACTCCTTATTAACAACCTTATATGAAATAATCAAAAGTGGCAGGTTGAGTAGGAAGTAAAGTATACCAACGATGTCCACGCCTGGGATCTCCGGAAAATGTAACACGTTTACAAACAGCAACCTAAGTAGCTGAGCCATTCCTGTAAATCCTCCGTTATAGAGATTCATCGGAGTGATAATAACATTTACTCCGAATGCGAATATTGCATTTCCTGCTAGCATCCAGCTCAAATAGTGGACGAGGTACTGCTTACGTGGTGATAGATTGTTATATAGGTTCAAAATGGACCTCCTGTAAGTAGTAATTTATTACAATGCAAGTTGATGTATGATATTGTATTGACAATTATAATACGATTTCTGTATATGGGAATTCAACCGTAGATTGCGCACAATTAATTACGGGAAATGCAGAATAATCTGTGATATAATCAATATATATATATATAA
>ERZ773018.1762-NODE-1762-length-11307-cov-9.352915_pt1 | contig 11307 bp, 3 predicted proteins | sample MGYA00580840_ERZ773018 | MGnify/ENA primary metagenome ERZ773018 (study PRJEB29015, sample SAMEA2738125) | human oral metagenome | biome: human oral; feature: human-associated habitat; material: saliva | place: China | collected 2256 ... | reverse complement strand
GTGGAAATTTAGAAAATAGATTAAGGACTCATCAACTCAGGTTGGTGAGTTTTTGTTATATATAGTATTGAAGCTAGAATAGTACACAAGGACTTCTATAGTAGATTGAAAGTAGAATAGTACACCTTGGCTTCTAAACATTGTTAGAAATTCGTTTGACTTTCCTAATCTATTTGCTCATATCTTGTTTCAATCTGCTATAAAAGAGTATCCGTATCATCTTGGATTCAGTAGCTATTTCTTATGAAAATGGAAATCAAGTAACAAAAATGTAACAAAAACTTAATACAAAAACCATTGACAAATTTTCGGGGGGGGTAAAATTATTATGTGACTTTATGCACAATGAAACGCAAGAAAAGTATAAGTATAAGAGAATTTTTAATGAGGAATAAAAAGGACTTCTTACTAGTTTACTTCTAGGGCAGTTTTGCTTTTTATCCTTGCTAATGAAACAAGTGTAGAAGTAAGGATATGAATGATAAAGTGGTAAAGAAGTTACCTTGGCGCCTAGGGAAGTTAAAACATAGGAAAAATAAGTGAATAAATTAGAAATCATGTAATGTTGCAACGTTATATGTTTTTTCGTACATAGAGCTAAAGTAGAGGAAAGGGACTATGAAATGAAGAAGAAAAAAATCAGTTGGAACTCAAGCTGAGAAGGACTTAGTAAAGTAGGGTAAAGAAATACAAATGTGATAGATTTGAATCCACACTCAGTCATTGTAAAAGAGGAAAGAAACATGGGAAATATAAGAAGAAGTCTTTTTGGATATAAGAAAAGGGAAGTCGATGATTTGATTAGCCGTTTGGAGGGGGAAAAAGCACACCTCAAACAAGAACTTGAAGGAAAATCAGAAATGATTGAACAGTTGAATGCTCAACTACATAAATTTCGCTCTCAAGAGGAACTGGTTCGTGAGGCTATCATTGATGCGAAACAATTGTCAAAACGTTTGGTAGAAGAAGCCAAGCAAGAAGCGAAAGAGTTGCTCTGCGATGCCAATAAAACAATATCAGATGAATTTGCACGCTTTAATCAGTCAATGGAAACTCTAAATGGAATCAAGAATAGAGTTGTTGCGCAGAAAGAGGAGTTGTCTAAAGAGTTGCAAGAAACGTTGAGACGATATAAAGAGGCTTTTGAGAACTCGGAGATGGAGGACTTCGTTCGAATAAAAGAAGAGTTGGAGGCAGATATCACTCGTTCAGAAGAAGTGTTTGAAAATTCAAAACAGGTTATCTTTCTCCCGAGTTTTAATAAGTCAAACTGGAACTAAAGTAGAGAAATAGAAAAGGAGCAAGAATAGTGAAAAAAGGAGAACATAAGGAAATATTTTCTATCCGTAAATATAAGGCTTATGGGGCTAATTCGGCTTTGATTGGTTTAGTGGGGCCGGCTGTGTTGATGGGGTCCTTGCTATCCCCTGTACAAGCAGAAGAAAGTACTCCTGTCCCTGATTCGAAGCCATTGGATAGGGTGGAGACTAGCGGAGCGAGCACGTCAGATGTTGAAACAGATCATCTTATCGTCACCTCGTCTCAACCAGGGGTGCATCCGACTGAGGAGACTGACTCAAGGGGTGAAAGGGGGACGAGTGAAGGACTGACTACTCCTAAACGAGCAGTCAGTATCGTCTACAAAGTCCGCTATGTTGACCGTCAACGGAAGACAGTGGTTCATGAGGTGACCAAGACAAAGACTGTTGAGACCAGTGAAGCAAAGGCGAGAGCTACGGTCACAGAAATTGGGGCGGAGCTTGCAAATGATCGCCGATTAGAGAATTATTATGTCCCAGATGGCAATCCAACGACTATGACCAAAGAGATTGTTGAAGGGGAAGACAATGTCTTTGTTTACGAAGTAGAGGGATTCGGAGAAGCAGAAGCTACAAACCGTACGGTCACGCTCAAGTATACAGTTGACTACGTGGATGAAAAGTCAGGGCTTGTCCTAGCTAGTGAGGACAAGGAAGAAACGGTTTCTACCTTTGAAGCGGTTGCTAAAAAAGAAGTGACGGTCCAAGCTTCCTTAGACGGACACGAAGTTCTCAAGGGCTGGAGTCTTCCTGCCAATGCTGCAGACCATCAAACGCTCACCTTGGTAGAAGGAAGCGTTGGAAAAGTGACGTTTAAAGTCCATAACTCTGATACGGGAAAACCGAGGAAAAAGAGGAAAGTAGAGTATCCTAACCCTGCTGTCACTGGACAACCCTACCTGACCCTAGAAAATCGAACAGATAGTTACATAAGTAAAGAAAGTATGACTTTTGCTGGAAATGGTCAACACACTTATGAAATAAGGTATAAGATTGGATTTACAAACATTGAAGCCTCTGACTTGGAAATGACCCAGGGAGCCAAGGCTTTAGGCTTTACTTTGGACTTGGAAGGTGGTTGGCTAACTGCCACCCTGACTCCAACGAGGGCTATGGGAGGATACTATGAGGTTGGTTTCCAATCCAAGACAAATCCTCAAGTGAAAGTAGCTGGAGCTATCAGGATTACGACAACAATTCACTATGGATTTGAGGTGTTAGCAGGATCACAAGGGGAAAAAAGTTTGGAGTATCTTGTTGATACAGCAGGTAACACTGATAGTACGTCATACTTCACTGGAAAATACGCTTCGGGATTTGCTGAGATTGCTGGTCCGATTATTAATAGTGCTAACGATCGAAATGATCGTGGCTATATTGATTACCCATATAGAGAAGATTCTTATAATCCAAAAACAGACATTACGATTAATGACATCAAGATGCCAACGACCCCCTTTGGGTATTTTATGGATGCTCCAGATCGAACTGTTGAAAGTGCTACTGCAGATACGAAACGCTACTATGCGATGCTTCCAATCTTTGCTCCAAAAGATTTGTCTACAGATTATCCTAACAATAATAAACAGGGCTTATCCATTACTGATTTTCATGTTTTATCCGCTTCGGATGGAGTAGAAGTTAAGTTGGTGGATTTAAGAAAAGACAAGGCTCCTGATAAGGGATTTTACAGTAATGATGTCGATTTCCAAACGATGCCAGAGTATGATTTGTCAAGTGGAAAGAATAAAAACATTAGAGACTATTTTGTAGATAACACCCCATACTATCTTCAATTTACAAAATTGCCCAAAACGGCAGGAAACTATTCAGTGAAATTTCAAATAACTGACAGCCTGAACTTGGTCAAAACGATTACATTGAATTTTACAACTTATGAAAATTCTATTTCTGGGGGACGCACACGCTATTACGCTGACCGAGAATCCACCCGATCTTATGCACTAACCAATGCAGATGCTCTTTTTGAACCGAATGAAGAGTATATAGATAAGGTTACTGGTAAAGTCACGCTTCCCATTTCTGATAAGGAACAAATCCTAGGAAAAGTAACACTTAATAAAGATAATGCCTATATAAAAGCAGATAGTTTTCCAGCAGGGGTTGAGTTGAGGGCGGTTCCTGGAAAGGTGGATACGGAAGGACATCCAACAGAAGCCTATGTGGTCAAAAAAGAAGGCGCTACAGTTGCCATGGGGAAATATTCATTTTCAGTGAAGGCACATGATGGTCACTATCAGACAGGTGCTCCGCGGACATTTGAGTTTGAGATTGTAGATGCTATCAATCCGATTCCAAACCAGCATTGGCGCGAGGGAACAGTTCCAACCCCGATACCAGTTTCAATGGAAAATAATTCCAAAATCACAGGAATTCGTGTGGAATCAAGCGGGGATTATGCTCTTTTTGAAGGAAATTCTGCTAGCTCTACCATCTCTATTTACGGGTTGAAATCTACTCTATCCCAACAAAAAGCACGTGTCTATGTGACCTTTACAGATGGTAATGGAGAAAAGCACGAAACCTTTACAGATTTTTATTATGACATAGATCCTAATCCAGTAGCAGACTTGGCGATTGATGTTACCAATAGAGATCAAGAAATTACCGAAGGTGATAGTTGGAAAGAGATGGTCATCACGACAACTCCAAGTGAAGGGGTGACCATTAAGGTTGATAAGACAAAACTTCCCAAAGGAACACGACTTGAGGGTAACAAAATTACAGGGAAGGGTCTCTATGAAGGGACGTATGATGTTCCTGTTTTGGCTATTAAAGGAGATGTTGTTAAGTCGACGTTGGTACACTTGGTGGTGAGAGCGGGAACATTTACCGTTCCTCCAGAAACTGTAACTGTTCCAGTCTTATCGGAGGTATCTGGTCTTGGCTTACAAAATGTGCCTGATGATGCAAACATAACCTATCGTGCGAATGATTCCACTGATTTTTCTTATTCCGGTCTAACAATTAGCAATGATGGAACTAAAATTACAGGAACTCCGACTAGAGTTAATAATCGCTATGGGTACAGTCTCACTGCAACAATTAGTAGAAGAGGGTCAAATGGGCTTGTTCGTACTACAACGACTACCTATACCATTTACGTGGCAGGATTAGCCCCAAGCCTGACAATCAGTTCCGCAACGCAACCAACGGATGCCTATACTTCTAACGAAACCCGTCTGTTAGCGCCCATCGGGACGAAAATTTCACCGATTACAATCAAGCATGACCCGCATTCACGCTTGACAGTTTCAAATTCTTTACCAGCTGGTTTGACTTATTCATATGATGCAGCGACACATACAGGAACCATTACAGGAACCCCAAGTGCAACGCCTTACAAGGGCTATGTCTATGAAATTCCAGTTTCTGTTGAAATGCCATCTGAATACTCAGATGGATACTCAAGTTATAGTGATAGATACATATATAAAAATATCTATATCGAAGTTACCCCTATAACATCAGGTCTCACCATCGACCATGAGAACCAAACATTTGCTGCAAACGAAGAGATGACTTCAATTACGGTATCGGATTTTGATGAACGTGCAACGATTGATTTAGAAAATGCACCAGATGGGGTGAGCTATGATGAAACTAGTCATCAAATTACAGGTAGCCCAACAGCAGGGGTAGGTACCTATAGATTTAATGTTCGGGCGATTATGCCAGGTACACTTGGAGGACAAGTGACGAGAAAGCAAGTTACTCTTACAGTAACTAAACTAGAACCGACCTTGACGGCTACACCTTCTTCGGTTACAGTAACAGCTACAAATCCTATACCCGAGATTACCATTACTAAGGATTCACTTTCTACTTTATCAGAGCCAACTGTAAGGATTCAAGGAAGTGGTAGTTACCAACCTTTATCAAGTCTGGGATTAAGTTATGATGCAGAAAGTAGAAAGATTATAGGAAGACCAACAATCGTTGGGAATCATACCATTCACTTATCAACAACTCTATCTAAACGCTATTCAGGGGCTTATGGAGGTGTGACAAAGGAATTAGATATTCCATTGACAGTCAATGCTAAGGAATTTGATTTTATAGAAGACCAAGAACGAACAACGACTGTTTTATCACCAATCGCTCCAGTAGACTTGACTGTAGCAGAGGGGATAGATGTAGAGGTTGGGAGTGGATTGCCATCTGGTGTAACATATAATGCAGTACATAAAAGAATTGAAGGAACTCCTACTGAAGTTGGTGACTATTCAGTCACAGTGACAGCAAGACCAAGCGGAGTAAGTGGCAACGATAAAAGAGCGACTATACGTTTTCATGTAACGAAACTTCCAGCTACAATTGAAATTACTCCTAGAGAGCAAAATGTTCAAGTTGGAACTCCAATAGCTGAGGTAAGTGTAAAGCCAAACGAACATGCCAGTGTTTATGGGACAGACGCCCTTCTCAATGCAGTTAGTGGAACTGATTCAGGTGTGGCTGAATCCAATATTGCTAATTATTTCCTAGGGGCTTATGGCTTAACTTATAATCCTACAAATCGTACAATTACAGGAACACCAACAAAAACGGGGCGTATTGTGTTTACTTTTATCGCACGGAATGATAGTTCATTAGGCGGTGCTGAAGCTAGAGAAACCCTTGTCTTGAATGTGGTGGAAACTCTTTCTAAAATTCCAGTTATCACAGAGGCTCAAGAGGGAGCGAATGTGATTAAGGGAAGTGGTGTTGCTGGCGCAACAGTGACCGTTACCCTTCCAGATGGAGTTGAGAAGACGGCTGAAGTTGCAGCAGATGGAACATGGACAGTAGCTACGACAGCACCGCTCGTAAAAGGGCAAAGTATTTCTGCTCGACAAAAAGAAGAAAACAAAACAGAAAGTAATGATATTAGTGCAACTGTAGTTCCAAAAGATGGATTAGTTTCATCTAAAGAAGCACTAGTAGACGCTGTTATTGAAGGTGCTACAACCATTACAGGTAAAGGGATAAATGGTTCGACGATTAGTGTGACTCTTCCAGATACTACAGTTAAAACAACTACAGTTACGGAAGGGACTTGGTCAGTTACTTTAGACAATGCGGTAGTAAAAGGCCAAAATATTCTGGTGACACAAACGGAACCAAACAAATCTGCTAGTCAAGCAGTTACAGCAACTGTAGTTCCTAAAATTACGAAAGGTGATAAAGGGGAAACAGGAGCAGCAGGACCGAAAGGAGAACAGGGTGTACCTGGAACACCTGGTAAAGATGGATTTACTCCAGAAATTAGTGTTACACGAAATGATGGCGGAAGTTATACAATAACGATTACTCAACCAAATGGTAAAGAACCGATTAGAACAACAGTTAAGGATGGTACAAACGGAACAAATGGTATAGATGGTCTTACACCAAAAGTACTATTAACACCAATTTACGAAGATCCAGCACATCCTAGAACTAGAAGAACAAGAAGTGTGGAAGATCGTGAAGCTCAACCAACAGGAAAACAAATCGGGGTTCATATTACGGTTTATTATGATACTAATAATAACGGGACATATGATGTAGGAGTCGATAAAGTCATTAGTGAAGAGGATATCTATGACGGCGTGGACGGAATCGATGGTCGTGATGGAACAAATGGTACAAACGGAACGGATGGTCGTGACGGAACAAATGGTACAAACGGAACCGATGGAGTCGCCGGAGCAACCGGAGCAGCAGGTCGTGATGGACGCGACGGAAAAGATATCTTAAACGGAACAGAAAATCCAGGTGAAAACCAAGGAAAAGATGGAGATACTTTCGTTAATACTAAAACAGGAGATGTCTTCGTCAAAGAAAAGGGTACATGGAAGCCAGCAGGTAATATCAAAGGACCAAAAGGTGACGATGGAAAAGATATCTTAAACGGAAAAACAAACCCAACGTCAGAAACAGGAAAAGACGGAGATAAATACGTTAATACTGAAACGGGTGATGTATTCGTTAAGAAAAATGGACAATGGGAAAAAGAAGGCAACATCAAAGGACCGAAAGGCGATAAAGGCGAAAATGGTACAAACGGAACTGATGGTCATGATGGAACAAATGGTACAAACGGAACCGATGGAGCTGCCGGAGCGACTGGGGCAACCGGAGCAGCAGGTCGTGATGGACGAGACGGAAAAGATGGACAATCACCAACTGTTACGGTAAGAGAAAATACAGATGGAAGTCATACTATTGTTATTACAAACCCAAATGGGAATACAATTGAAACAACAGTCCGTGATGGGAAATCACCAACTGTTACGGTAAGAGAAAATACAGATGGAACCCATACAATAACAATTGAGAATGCGGATGGTAAGACGACAACAACGACAGTTCGTGACGGAAAAAATGGACAATCACCAACAGTATCTATTCGTAACAATAATGATGGAACCCATACAGTTACAATCATTAATCCAGATGGAAGTAAAACAGAAGCAGTGATTAAAGATGGCAAAGATGGACAATCACCAACAGTATCTGTTACAAATAACGGTAATGGAACTCACACTATTATAATCACTAGTTCTGACGGAAAAGTAACAACGACAGTAATTAAAGATGGTAAATGTGGATGTAATGACAAACCAGGCGGAACAACACCAGGAACAACGCCAAATCCAAACTCAGGCGGAACAACACCAGGAACAACGCCAAATCCAAACCTAGGCGGAACAACACCAGGGACAACGCCAAATCCAAACCTAGGCGGAACAACATCAGGAACAACGCCAAATTCAAACGCAGGCGAACCAACACCAGGAACTTCGACGACACCAAAACCGGGTGAGCCAACACCAGGTGGAGTCCCAGGAATACCAGAGCCGCCAGTTCATGAAATACCAGAGTATATTGGTGTTGTACCAGTAGAACCAACTCCAAATGAACCGACGCCAGAAATGCCAGTACCATCATCCGTAAATACGAACCCAATGGTACCAACTCTAGTTCTCAAAAATCATGAGAATAGGTTACCTGAAACGGGAACTCAATCAGATTACCTTTTCCTTCTTCTAGGCAGTGGTATCCTATTGAGTCTATATGTAGGTAGAAGAAAAGAAGATTAAACATAAAAAGTTGTTTTGTTTAAACTTTTGTAAGTATCTCGTGATATTTGACATACAAGTGCTTTGAAGTTTGCAAATATATCCTGTTGATTATTTCTTACTTGAAAAGATAGATAGGTTTCCTGCGTAACGATTAGTATTTTATACTTGTTATGCAGGAGGTCTATGATATCAAATAAAGAGGATATTAAGAATAATCAATTGTGAAAATGAAGACAATTTAATACCGAACTTATTGATTGATAGTCTTTTAGTGGAAAAATGGTCTAAAAATAGGTTTCAGTCTATCATTTAAAAAATTTGAGATGATAGGTAATATACTTGGGGTACAGGTGGAGTCACTTAATATAAATGAGTGACTTGGTAAATGGTATTGGTCATTACTCTTAAATTGAGGAGCTAGATTAGATGAAAGATAATTTTTCGAACAAGCATAGAAAATTTTCAATAAGAAAATTAAAAATTGGGATAGCGTCAGTTGTGGTAGGGTTAGCTTTCACAGATGCTTTGATAGGTGTAAATCATGTAGAGGCATCAATGTCTGTGGAGGATGCTAATTATGTGAATCAAACTGCTGTTGATAATGCTTCCTTAGTGGAATATATCCATCAGGCTTTAGAAACAATTGCTAAGGGAGCAAAGTCAACGGTTTTGCCAACCAGTATACAGAACTTAAAAAATAAAGTACAAGCACTGTCTACTAAACAAGAATCTGATTATGAAGCATCTGCGTGGAAAGAATTTCAAGAAAAACTGACAACAGCAAAATCAAAACTAGAAGAGGTAGAAAACACCTATAATGAAGCTGTAAAAATCAATTCGAATGCGCAAGCTTATGACACAACAATAAAAGAGCTGATTGCTTCTTATCCAGAATACAACACGGTTGTTATCACAGTTAGAGATGGAGAAACAGAGGATACTGCAGGGGTTAGACATATATCTAATCTAAGAAGGATTAATGGAGTCTTGACTGCTAAGTATGCAGAGTTAAGACAGATTGCTAGTTCAATGAAGTCTGTATTACCTCCAGTTGGGGAAGATTTGGCTGCTCAACAATTAAAAAAATTAGAGTCAGCAGAGACTATCTTAGAAGTTAATAAAAAGACAGCAACGGTTGCTGAATCGGAACACCAAGATTTAATAGCTGGTTTGTTTGAGAATAACAAGGTGGTATTGTCTAATCTTTCAACATTAAGAGGTGAAATTACTCCTGCCGATCAAACTAAGATTACTACTTTTTTGAAGATCCATGTACCGTCTCTTGGGGAAACTGCTGTTTTTCAAACATATGCGGGAGCTTTGCAATGCCGATTTAATAATGATGGTACATTGACAATTACTTATACAGATGATGGGTCATCTGATACAGTCCCACTTAGCATTTTTGCAAAAGGTGGAGCGACACAAACGGATAGTCCAGCCACAACCTATAGCGTGACTTATAACTACGTTAGTGGCACGCCAGATAAGAGTCTACCAAGCAATATTACAGCTCCAGCAGTCGTAAGTGACAAACACCCAGGAGATGTCGTAGCAAGTCCAACAGGTCAAACAGATGTAGCAGATTCAGTAAACCAAGGGACATGGCATTTTAGTGCTTGGGATAAAGCAAGTGTAACAATTGGTACAACAAACGAAACAGTAACAGGCACATGGGAATTTATCCCAACTCCGCCAGCTACAACCTATAACGTGACTTATCACTACGTTAGTAGCACTCCAGACAAGAACTTACCAAGCAACATTACAGCTCCAGAAGCAGTGAGCGACAAACACCCAGGAGATGTCGTAGCAAGTCCAACAGGTCAGACAGATGTGGAAGATACAGCCAACAAAGGTGTATGGCACTTCACATCATGGGATAAAGCCAGTGTAACGGTAGGAACGGCTGATGAAACTGTGACAGGAACATGGACCTTCACAGCAACGCCAGAAAGCACGACGGGCACAACTCCAGCAGCAACGTATAGCGTAATGTACCGCTATATCAGTGGTACAGAAGGCAAATCATTACCAAGCAATATCACAACAGGTTGGATTAAAAAAGATGGCCGCTGGTGGTATCAGCACGCAGATGGTTCCTATACTACAAACGGTTGGGAACGAATCGAGGGCATATGGTATCATTTTGATCAGTCAGGCTGGATGCAAACTGGTTGGATAAAAACAGGAGACTCATGGTATTACTTGAATAAATCAGGTTCGATGGCTATAGGATGGGTCAAAGACAATGGCATATGGTATTATCTAAACAATTCAGGAGCTATGAAAACTGGTTGGGTTAAAGATAATACTACCTGGTATTATCTTGACAACTCAGGGGCTATGAAGACTGGATGGTTCAAGGTATCAGGAAAATGGTATTATGCCTACAGTTCAGGTGCGTTAGCAGTTGACACAACAACACCAGATGGCTACAAGGTTAGTGCTAACGGTGAGTGGGTGGAGGATAGATAAAGTAAGAGATAGGATATCCATTCTGCCATTTTGTACTATCCGTTCCTCAAAACAATAGTTGAAATAACCAAGCGAACAAGATAGAATTCTGGAAATCAGAACACTAATTTTGTTCGCTTTTTATATTCTTCTAAAATAAAAAAGGAATATAGTAAACTGATTCTGAAGCAGTACACTACGACTTCTAAAACATTACCAGAAAGTGAATTTGTTTTCCTAATCGATTTGTTCAGATTTTATTTCAGTTTACTATGGAAAAAGTTTGAACAAGATATGGATGAACTGGAGAGCGGAGAATAGCTTGTTACTCTTTTCTCAATCCGGCTAAAATGTGATATAATAGTACTAATTTATTGGAATATATGAAAGTTCTTGAAAATTTTCATGAGTTTCTAGCTAAGGAAGTAGGAAAAGTATGTATCCAGATGATAGTTTGACATTGC
>ERZ773018.1758-NODE-1758-length-11320-cov-19.149933_pt1 | contig 11320 bp, 9 predicted proteins | sample MGYA00580840_ERZ773018 | MGnify/ENA primary metagenome ERZ773018 (study PRJEB29015, sample SAMEA2738125) | human oral metagenome | biome: human oral; feature: human-associated habitat; material: saliva | place: China | collected 2256 ... | reverse complement strand
GCGGGGCGTGGCTCGACGAACAGGTGGACTCCGTGCTCGCCCAGGTGGGCGTGGACGTGTCCCTCGTCGTCTCCGACGATGCGTCGACGGACGCGACGCGCTCCCACTTGGAGGAGCGCGCCGCGGCCGACCCTCGTATCACCGTGTTGCCCCAGCGAGACGGAACCCCCGGCGTGACGGGCAACTTCCTGCATCTCTTTACGACCCACCCCTTCGACGGGTCCTTCGTCGCCTTCACCGACCAGGATGACGTCTGGCATGAGGATAAGCTGGCTACCCAGCTTGCCCTCATGGCCGCTACGGGGGCGGACGTCGTCTCTTCCAACGTGATCTCGTTTGAGTCGCTGCCCGGCGGGGGCGTGGGGGAGCGTCGCCTGATTCGTAAGTCGCAGCCGATGCGCGACTGGGATTTCCTTTTCGAGGCTGCCGGCCCCGGGTCGACATACGTGTTTTCTCCCGAGGCGCACCGAGCGCTCGTCGGCGTGCTCGCGCGGCTCGACTACAGCCAGATCGGCGTGCACGACTGGTATGTCTACGCCCTCGCACGCGCGATCGGCCTGACCTGGGTGATCGGTGAGGAGCCGACCCTGGAGTACCGTCAGCACGGCGGCAATGTCCAGGGGGCCAACTCCGGCGCGGGTGCTCGCGACGCGCGCATGGAGAAGCTGCGCAACGGCTTCTATCGTGACCAGTTCATCCGCACGTGTCGCGCGGCGCTGGCCGTGGGCACTTTTGATGCCCCGCGTCGCATTGAGCTCGCTGCGATCCTGCGCGAGCTCCAGGCCGACGGGCAGTGTGCCCGCCTACGCTTCGCCCTGCGCTGGTCGCAGATTAGGCGCGACCGCCTCGAGGGCCTCAAGCTCGCGGCCGCTCGTGTCCTGCGCGTCTGGTAGGCGCTAGCGGGCGTAGGTGACCAGTCCAGCGTCCACGGCTTCCGTGGCCAGGATGCGGGGGAGCTGATCGGGTGAGACCTTGCCAGGGTCGATGATGACCACGCTGCGTCCCTCCATCCACTGATCGAGCACCTGTCCTGCCCCGGTGTGTCCCTCCCACAGGAGGGCGACGCGCGACCCGCTGACCCCCGCCGGTGCGCGTAGGCCCGCCAAGGCCTCGTCCCTCGCGCTGGGGAGAATCTCCGGGGTGTCCACGATGAGGGCGTCGGGTGCCATGGCGATCTCCGCCAGGGCGTCCACGGCTCCGTCGAGTTCCTCATGCCAGGCGAAGGACAGGTAAGCGTGGGGCTGAGCGAGCACGTGGGCGCCGGCCGCTAGTGCGTCACGTGCCTCCGTTCCCAGAGAATTGGTCACATAAAGGTCGCCGGGCAGGGGGCGTCGCGTGTCGAGGAGTTCCCATCCCATTGCCCGCGCGGCGATCTGCCAGAGCGCGTCCTGCCACGGCTGAAGGGACGTGTAGATGCGGGTTGGTATCGGTTCGTCGGACCCAAAGAGGTCGGTGGCGAGCTCGTTTGTCAGGTAATTGGCGATCTTGGAGAGCCATCGGCTGACCACCGGTCCTCCCAGTTCAACTCTTTCCTGGCCATACTGGGTGAGAGCAGGTCCTGACCATTCGTTAATCACGTTAACAAGGGTGGTGAGCCTCGTCATATTATTTGTCGCAAAATCGCTCATAGTCATGAGTATATCGAAGGTCCCAGGCTTTCCAAGTACTGGGTAACTGTGAAGTCGTTACAAAACTGCAAGGATCTACCGGGGGGTCAGGTGCTACTCTAAAGGTCTCAATAACGTGAAACCGCTTGACTTCCTGCAATGACACGCGTGTAATTCTCGTATTGATTGATTCGTTATAAGGAGTCTCCGCATGTGGAACATCTTCGGTGACGGACCCCTTGAGTGGTCCGAGGACGCCGATGCGGCGCTGTACGCCCGCGTCGACGGCCCCCTTGCGTGGCAGCAGCACGCACTGTGCGCGCAGACGGATCCCGAAGCATTTTTCCCCGAAAAGGGCGGCTCTACTCGCGAGGCCAAGGCTGTTTGTCAGGCATGCCAGGTGCGCGAGGATTGCCTCGAGTACGCGCTCGCCAACGATGAGCGTTTCGGTATCTGGGGTGGTATGTCCGAGCGCGAGAGGCGGCGCTTGCGCCGTATGGCCGGTTGATTCCCACTTCGCGCTCCGTCGGCGCCATCCTTGTCACCCGGGGTGACGCGCCGCTCACCCAGTCCGTTCTTCGGGCCATCGATGCTCAATCGATGGCCCCGGACTCCCTTACCATCATTGACGTCGCCGGGCGCCACGTCACCCCCTTCCCCGCCGACCGCGTCCCCGCCGGGGCCGAGCTCGTGCGCGTGGGCCGCGCGCGCACCCTTGGAGGCGCCATTCGCCGCGCGCAGGCCCAGGGTGCTCCCTTCGCCTCCGCCCAGTGGTGGTGGATTCTCCACGACGACTGTGCGCCCGAGCCCGAGTGCCTGAGCGAACTCGTCCAGGCCGCCGCCGTCGGCAAAACGGTCGGTGCGGTCGGAGTTAAACAGCTGAGCTGGGACGGGCAGTGTCTCCTCGAACTCGGTATCTTCGCGACATCCAGTGCCCGTCGCCTCGAGCGCATCGGCGAGGAGGAAATCGACCAGGGCCAGTACGACGGCACGACCGACGTGCTCGGCGTCGGAACCGTCGGCATGCTCCTGCGCGCCGAGGCCTACCGGGACGTCGACGGCTTCGACCCCGCCCTCGGCCCCTTCGGCGACGGCCTCGACATGGGACGGCGCCTCCACCTCGCCGGCTACCGCGTCATCGTCGCCCCGCGCGCCCGCGTGCGTCACGCCCGCGCCTCCCTCACCCCCGCGCTCGAGGCCGGCGCCGCCCCGGGTACCACCGCGTCGGACGACCCCGCCGAGGCGGACGCCCTCCGTGAGGCCGAACAGGCCAAGTCCTTCCGTCGGCGCCGCTTCGCGCAGCTATACAACTGGTGCAAGGCCACTCCGGCGCTCGTCCTGCCCTTCCTGGCGGCCTGGCTCCTCGTGTGGACCCCCGCCCGCGCCCTCGGACGCATCGTCACCGGCCGGTCCTCCCTGGCCGTGCCGGAGATCGCCGCGCTGCTCTCGCTGATGGGCGCGACCCCGCGCCTGCTCGCCGGGCGCGCACGGGCCGCCAAGAGCCGCACTGTTCCGCGCTCCGCGCTGCGTTCCCTCGAGGTGACGCCCGCGTCGCTGCGCAAAGAACCAGCCCACGTCGACGAGGACGAACACGGCGAACGCATCGACCCGCTCATCGTCGCCTCGATGCGGCGCTACCGGCTTCGGTCGGCGTCCGCCGCCGTCGGTCTCCTCGTCCTGACCTCTCTTCTCGCGGCCCTCCAGTGGTGGGGGTCGAGCTCCGGACTCGTCGGCGGCGCGTGGGTCTCTGCGCCCGCCTCGTGGACCGAGCTGTGGAACGCCGCGTGGTCCGGATGGATCCCGGGCGGCGACGGCTACGCCGGGGGCGCCGACCCCCTGACGATCCTCCTGGCCCTGCTCAGCGCCCCTGCGGCGCCCCTGGGCGCAACGCCCGGCGCCGTCGAGACCTTCCTCCTCGTCGCTTCCTCGCCCTTGGCCGCGATGGTCGCGTGGGTGCCCACCCGCTCCCTGACCTCCTCGCTGCGGGTCCGATTCCTGCTCTCGCTGGCCTGGGCGCTCGCACCCGCCCTCCTCATGAGCGCGACGCACGGCGTCCTGGCCGGCGTACTCGCACACGTGGCCCTGCCGGTCCTGGCCGCCTACTGCGCGCCCGAGGCCCGCCCCCTGCTCGTGGACGGCGCCTCCGGCGTCACCAGCGCCCCCGTTTGCCCGCGCGGCGGGAACGCCGGCTGCGCGGCCCTGGCGGTTCTCGTTCTCGGATGCTGCGCGCCCATCGCCGTGGCGGCGAGCCTGATCGCGCTCGTGTGGCGTTCGCGCCGGCGCGCCCTCGTCGCGCTTCCCGCCGTGCTCGTGTGCGCCCCCACCTACGTCTCCATCCTCGCCCACCCCTCGGCGTGGCCTGTCCTCGCCTCCACGACCGGTGGCGTGCACGCCTACACGCGCGCCTCCTCGTGGATGGCCCTTCTCGGCATGCCGGCCGCCCCCCAGAGCGTCCTTGAGGGGACCGTGCTGGGAGCCCTTGGCGCCGGGAGCGTCCTCCTCGCCGTCCTGGCGCTCGCGCGCCACCGGTCGCGCTCCCTCGGCGCCCTCGCGTGCGGCGTGCTCGTGGCCGCGGCAGCCGGGTGGGCGGCCTCGCACGTCGGCGTGGGCCTCGACGGCGCCTGGGTGGCCTCGGCCTGGACGTCCCCGGCCCTGTCCCTGTCCTACGGCCTCCTGCTCCTGTGCGCGGCTCGCGTCGGCGCGCCGGTCCCGACCGACGAGGCCGTGGCCGCGTGGGACGGCCACCGTTCCCTCGCGCTGCGCGCCGCCGGGGCCCTCGGCGTGCTCGCCCTCCTCGCGGTGGGCGCCACGCAGTCTGCGGCGGCCTTCGCGGCACGCGGGGACGCCTCCCAGACCCCGACCTACGTGCTCGCCCAGCGCGAGACGGTCTCGCCCGTGGGGACGCCCATCGTCTCCGCCGTCGCCTCCCAGGCCCAGCGTTCGCCTCGCGCCGGACGCATCCTCGTCCTGGACGGAGACCCCGCCAACGGCACCGTCGACGCCTCCCTGTGGCGCGGCGCCGGTCAGTCCCTGACGGATGCCTCGCCCTCCGTGCGCGCCCTCGCCCTCGCCCGGGCCCGCCGCGGGGCGGGCCCGGGCACGCTCGGCGACCCGGCCACGGCCTCGCTCGCGCAGGCGGCCTACACGCTCGTCGTCTACCCCGATGACGCGACCGTGGACGCCCTCGCCGCCCACGACGTCGACACGATCCTGGTCCCCCTCGGCGCCAGCGGCGCCCAGGCCCTCGCCTTCGGCCTCGACCGTGCGGCCGGCCTGGAGAAGGTCGGCGACACCAACTCCGGGACGGTGTGGCGCGTGCGCCCGGACGCGACCACGCCCTCGCGCGTGCGCGTCGAATCCCCCGCGGGCGTCACCAGCCCCGTGGGCGCCTCCCAGCTGCGCGTCGACGGCGACGTCAACGCCATCGGCACCCTCGTCCTGGCCGAACGCGCCGACTCGGGCTGGCGAGCCTTCGTCGACGGAGTCCCCCTTGCGCCCGCCGACCCGGTCGACGGGTGGGCGCAGGCCTTCGACATGCCCGCCGCCGGTCACCTCACCGTCACCTACGACGCCTGGTGGATCATTCCCTGGCGCATCGCCTCAGGCATCAGCCTGGTCATCGCAGCGGCCAGCGCACTATCCGTGTGGAGGAAGAGATGAACGTGCACCGGATCGCCTCCCTGGGTGCCATCGCGCTCGCCGGGCTCGGGGCCACGGTGCTCGCCTCTGGGTCCCTGTTGATCGACTCCGCACCCACGAGCGTCGAGGGCAGTGAGCAGAGCGCCCACCCCTCGCAGGTCCAGCTCGCCTGCCCCACCGGCCTCGTCGACCCCTTCAACACGACGAACGTCGCGGCCGCGACCACATGGTCCTCCCTGTCACGCACCCCGATCAGCCCGGCTCCGGCCTCGGTGACCGGCGTCGGCGGCGTCATCCCGACCGCGCTGACCCTCGTGGGGCAGGGCGGCGGTGAACTCGCCGGGCTCAGCGCCGTCGGCTGCGCAGCACCGCGTACCTCCCAGTGGATTGCCGCGGGCGCCACCACCTCCGGCGCCGACATGGTCCTGATCCTGTCTAACCCCGGCCCCACCGCCTCGGTCGTCAGTGTCGACGGGTACGGAGCGACCGGCCCCATCAACGCCACCCCGCGTCAGGTGACCGTCGCCGCCGGGACTACCGTGTCCGTGCTGCTGGCCGGATGGTTCCCCGACGAAGGTTCCCTCGCGGTCCACGTGCAGGCCGACGGGGGAGGAGTCGCCGCCTGGGCCCAAGCCTCGCTCATGAACGGTGAGATCCCCCAGGGTACGACGCTCGCCTCGGCGGTCGTCCCGGCGACCACCCAGACGATCCTCGGCGTCGACCCCTCGGGTACCTCCCTGCTGCGCCTTCTCGCCCCCTCGGGCGAGGCGCACGTCAGCGTGTCCGTCGCGGACTCCGACGGCGTTCACCCCCTCGGCGGCGGGCAGGCGACGGTGGCCCAGGGCAGCACCCTCGAGATGCCCCTGGACGGCGCCTCCAAGGACTCCACGCCGATCGCCCTCATCGTTTCCTCCGACCGGGAGATCGTCGCGCAGACGACCACGATCACGCTGGGCGCCCCGTGGGCCGAGCGCGCGAACGCATGGATCATGCGCTCCAATGCCGCGCCCGCCACCTCGCTCACGCAGGCCGACATCCCCGGTCGGCGCACCCTGGAGTCCATGGCGACGCAGGTGCTGTCCACCTCGCCTATCCGCGACACCTCGGTGGCGACGGACTCCGGGGTGAGCGCGACGCGCGCCAGCCTGCTGCTCTACGCGCCAGCCACCGGCGCCGAGGCCTCCCGCCAGGACGGCGACGAGCAGTCCGGCACACCCGCGCCCACGGCGACCCCGAACATCTGGGCCTCCCCCTCACCCGCGGCCACGAGCTCGCAGTCCGGAGACCAGGGCGCCGCCCAGTCCACCGGCACCAGCCCCTCCACCCCCGGCGCCGTCACGGTGACCGTCGGCGGACGCACCGTGTCGATTGCCCCCGGAGTGCCCACTCTCGTCGAGCTGCCCGAGGAAGCCGCTCAGATCAACGCCGATTCCCCCATCCAGGCCGCCGTCGTCGTCTCCGCCGACACGGCAGTCGGGCGCATGACCACGACCTGGAACGTGGGCACCGAAGGCATCAGCGCGGTGCACGGATCCATCCGCACCAACAACTGACCAGGTCCGTGCCCCTCCTAGCGAGGCCCGCGTGACGGGGAGCCGACGGGGCCACTGGCGAGGCCCGCGGCGCCAGCGCCTCAGCGCATCGCGTCGTCAATCTCGTCGGGCGGCAGCGCCAGGATGTGGCTGATCCGCTCCACCAGGACCCGGCGGGTCACCACAGCCACCTCCTCGGGCTGGCAGCGCAGCGTAATGGGCAGGCGATACACGACGATCCGGTCGTGCAAGCCCCGGCGTCGATCCGCCGGAAAAATGCGGGCCACGACGACGTTGTGAGACTCCCAGGACGCGGGATTCGACGGGGGAACGTCTTCGACCGCGAACTCGATCGTCGCGACCTGCGGCCAGCGCCCGATCAGCTCCGACACGAGCTCGCCGACCATCAGATCAAAGTCCTCCCGGCGCGTGCGCCAGGCAGGGGTCCCCGGGAAAAAGAGGGGACCGCGAGGACCGCGACCGTGCCGGTCGCGGCTCGAAACATGGCGTCGGCTCGCACACACCCCACCAGCGTAGGACCACGGCGTGCCGGAGCGCGCGATGCGGGCACAGAGTGTCGTACTCTTAGTGGCGTGATTGCCCAACGACACTGCTCGAAGCCCGGCTGCTCCGCCGTCGCCGTCGCCACCCTCACCTACGACTACCGTGACTCCACGGTCGTCGTCGGCCCCCTCGCCACCGTCGTGGACCCCAACTCCTACGACCTGTGCGACGAACATGCCCAGAACCTGAAGGCGCCCCTGGGCTGGCAGGTCGTGCGCCTGGCCACCACCTTCGAGCCCGCCCCGCCCTCGGGCGATGACCTCGCTGCTCTGGTCGACGCTGTCCGAAGGGTCGCCCAAGAAGCCCAGCAGGCCCCGGCCTCGGCCCCCGACGCGCGCATCCCACGCACCGGGCCCTACGCTTCGGCGCGCTCCGTGGGAAACCCCGACACCTCCAGCCCCCTGGATCCCTCCAGCCCGTATGCGCGTCGGCGCGCCCAATTCACCGTCGTCGACGGCGAGGAGGGGAACGGCCGGGACTGAGCGCTACAGGCCGAAGCGGGGCTTGGTCGCCTCGTGGAAGCGTTGCGCGCCCCGGTGACGCCGCTCGATCTCGCGCCACCACTCCCGATCCCTGCGCGCCACCAGTACGGCGGCAATCACGAGCTCAGGGTGAAGCCCCTCGGGCAGGGGAGTCTGCACGCGCCGGGAGAGGCGATCCGCCAGGGAGGCCGCGACCTGGATCCTAAGCGCCCTGTTCAGGGAGCGGTTCGTGCCCAAGAACGCGCGAGCCTCGGCGACGAGCTCATCATCCAGGGGCAGGATCGTCGCGGTGGCAGCCCACACCTCAAGCCCCGGGGGCATCACGAGCGGCGGATAGAAGACAGCGGAGCCCTGCGAACACACCATCGTCCCGGCGGCCAGGTCACCCAGACGCTTGCCCTTGGAACTCAAAAACTCCGACGCGAGGGCAATGGCCCCGAGGGACAACCAGTTCTCCACGATCCCCACCCCGACACGAACCGCACTGTGGCGCGCCGTGATGGGGCCACCGTCGTCGCGCACGACGCGCAGGTTCATCGCCCACTTGCCCAGCGAACGCCCGCCGGTGGCAACCTCGACCGCGAAGGGGACGAAGAACAAGGTGGAGGACGTGAGGGCAATGATGAAGATGCGCAGAGCCGATTCTGAGTCGCCCGACCAGGTCTTGGTCGCGATCAAGATGAGGATGAACATGGCGCCCACATACGTCGTCCCGTCGATCGTGGCGGAGGCGATCCTCTCCATCGGAGACGCGGGGGAGACGTCAAGACTCACCGCCTCGCCGGTGCGGACGTAATCATCCTGAAAGTCGCTCGATTCGATGCGTTGCGCGCTCATATGTGACACGCTAGTCCAATGGACATCGATGTGCTGCGGGTGAGCGGAAAAAACCAGTGGAAACGTCTCGATGAGCTCACGCGCGCCCGCGTACTGAGTGGCGAGGACATCGACGAGCTCGACCGCCTCTACCGCAGCGCTACCACGGACCTGGCGCGCGTGCGCACGGTGAGTCCCGACCCCGACGTCATCGCCGAGCTCTCGCGCATCCTGTCTGCCGCGCGCGGGCGCCTGGCGGGCACCGGCGGCCTCACGGGCGCCGTCATCGCCCGCTTCTTCGTCGTCTCCCTGCCGCTGGCCCTGTACCGCATCCGCTGGGTGATCCTGGGGGTGATGGCCGTCTTCATCGCGCTGTGCGCGATCCAGGCCCACTACATGATGACAACCCCCGAGGCCATGAACGAGCTGGGCAGCCCCGAGAGGCTGCGCACCTACGCGCAGTCCGAGTTCGTCGAGTACTACAGCCAGGACACGCACGCGGAATTCGGCGTGTCCGTGTGGGCGAACAACGCCTGGATCACCCTGATCAGCATCGGCACCGGCATCACCGGCTTCTACCCCCTCAAAATACTGTGGGACAACGCGGTCTCACTGGGCACCTCCGCCGCGGTCGTCATCACCTATGGGGGCGCGTGGCACTTCTTCCGCTTCATCCTACCCCACGGCGTGCCCGAGCTGACCGCGGTGTTCATCTCGATCGCGGCCGGGCTGCGGATCTTCTGGGCGTTCCTGGTCCCGGGCCCCGCGTCGCGCTTCCAGGCCGTCGGGCAGGCGGCGCGAGCCGCGATGACCGTGGCGGTGGGGTGCGCGATCCTGCTGGCGGGCAGCGGATTCCTGGAGGGCTTCGTGACGCCCTCCGAGCTGCCCGACGCCCTCAAGATTTCCCTCGGCCTCCTCCTGACGGCGGCGGCCTGGGCCTACATCCTCCTCCTCGGGCGCCGCGCCGATCGGGCTGGGCTAAGCTCCGACGTCGGCACCGACGCCGGCTACTATCAGCCGGTCTCCGGCTAGGTCTCCGCTCGCCCGCTAGAGGCGCCCGCTAGAGGCGCCCGCTCTTCTTCAGCTCGATGTAGCGATCAGCCGTGCGGGCGGGCAGCAGGTCGGCGGAGGCCTCGAGCGTGAGGGCGCCGGCGAGACGCACGTCGGCCGCCCCGGCCTCGTCCGCGCGCTGGGAGAGGGCAGCGGAGGCCGCCAAAAAGACCTCCTCGGCGTCCGCGCGGCCGCGGCGCGCGCGCAGCTCGTCCGGGTCCGTCGCCGAGGCCACGAGCACCGTGTGGCGCTCGGTCAGGCGCGACAGGGCATCCGTGAACTCTGTCTCCATGCCCGCGGGCGGGATCTTCGTGGCGATAACGACGAAGGCCGGATGGTGCACCGTCTGCTCGACGGTGGCCGCGACCTGCGACCAGTTGGTCACGTCCAGGCGCGCGGAGATGTCCGTGAAGGTGCGAGCGAGCGTCTCGATGATCTTCGGGCCGCGCACGCCGGAAACGCGGGCACGAACGTGTGAGTCCGCTGCCAGGACGTGGACCTTGTCGCCCGCGCGGTCGGCGAGCGCAGCGAGGAGGAACGCCGTCTCGATAGAGGAGTCCAGGCGCGGCGCGCAGCCCAGGGCGATGGAATCCACCTCCATGCGCTCGGGGGCGCCCAGCAGCGCCGACGCGGCACGCCCGCAGTCCACGACGATGACGACGTGGCGGTCGCGTTCGGGACGCCACTGGCGCACCATGAGTTCGGGCGCGCGCGCCGAGGCCCTCCAGTCGATGTCGCGGGGGTCGTCGCCCAGGACGTAGGCGCGCAGCGAATCGAACTCCGTTCCGGCCCCGCGCAGCGTCGTCGGGGTGGTGCCCTCCAGCTCGTGCAGTCGGGCCAGGCGCGAGGGCAGCAGGACGCGCGCCTTGAACTCGGGCAGGACCGACAGCGTCAGGGGCGCCGCGATGGAGACCTGTCGTGCGCCCAGGTGCAGCGGCCCCCAGGAACGGATCGTGACCACGTCGGCGTGACGGGTTCCGCGGCGCGTCGGCGACAGCGTCGTGGAGATCTTCTCGGCGCCTCGCGCACCGATGGACACGCGTCGGCGCGGCGGCGAGGGGCGCAGGGAGGGCGGCCACGCGTCGCGCACGTCCAGGCTCATGCGCCGCTTCGTCGCGTTGGACAGGCGCAGGGTGGCCGTGGTCGTCTGGTCGGCGCGGATCGGGCCGGTCACCTCGCGCCGCAGGCGCAGGGCGCGCGGCGAGGGGGCGCCGAGCGCGTCGAGCACACAGGTGGCGACGATGATGCCAAACCAGCCCCACGCGAAGGCCCGCGAGGGGGCGAACGCGAGCGGGATGAGCCCGACGAGGACGAGGAGCGCGCTGCGCGCCGAGACGATCATGGAGGCCTCAGCGGGGGACCGGGGTCGCCGCGAGGACACCCGAGACGACGTCGGTGGCCGTGACGCCCTCGAGGTTGGCCTCGGCACGCAGTCCCAGGCGGTGCGCGAGCGTCACGGGCGCCATCGTCTTGACGTCGTCGGGGGTGACGAAGCCTCTGCCCTGCAGGAACGCCCAGACACGCGAGGTGCGCAGCAGGGCGGTGGCGCCACGAGGGGAGACCCCGAGGCGCACGGCGGGGGAGGTGCGCGTCGCGCGGCACACGTCGACCAGGTAGGCCATGACGGCGG
>ERZ773018.1757-NODE-1757-length-11327-cov-3.033357_pt1 | contig 11327 bp, 10 predicted proteins | sample MGYA00580840_ERZ773018 | MGnify/ENA primary metagenome ERZ773018 (study PRJEB29015, sample SAMEA2738125) | human oral metagenome | biome: human oral; feature: human-associated habitat; material: saliva | place: China | collected 2256 ... | reverse complement strand
CGTACCTTAGCCCGCGCGTTCGAGGGGTAAAGGGTGCGAACGCGCGACCTGAGGTACGACCTCGCGGATGCGTCCCTACTTGTGCGATGGGCCCTAGTCGTCGTGGGTCGCCCCGCGCAGACCGGCGCGCAGCACCTCCCGGTTGAGCACTGCGATCGCCTCGATCGGGATCCCCGCCGGGCACGCCGGCAGGCACTCGCCGTACTCCGAGCACGGCCCGAAGAGCTCATCGAGCTCCCGCGTCATCGCCCGAGCCCGGCGCCCCCGCTCGATACGCCCCTGCGGCATAAGCGACAGGTGCGCCAGCTTCGCCCCCGCGAAGAGCGCCGCCGCCCCGTTAGGGCAAGCCGCCACACAGGCCCCGCAGCCGATGCAAGCGGCGAAGTCCAGTGCCCGCTCCGCCTGCAGATGCCCCTGGGCGACGTCGTCGGCGTCCGGGGCGGTCCCCGCGGCCACGTCCACGGTCCCGCCCGCCCGGATGAGCTCGTCGAGCGCCGTGCGGTCCACCACCAGGTCCCGGATGACCGGGAAGGCCGCCGACCTCCACGGCTCCAACCGGAAGCGCGTGACCCCGGGGAAGGCCCGCAGGTGCTGACGGCAGGCCGGGGTCGTGTCCAGCGGCCCGTGCGGCACCCCGTTGACGAGGAAGCCGCAGGCCCCGCACACCCCCTCCCGGCAGTCCGACTCGAAGACCACCGGCTCGCCACCGGCCTCAATGATCTGGTCGTTGAGGCGGTCGAGCAGCTCCAGCAGACTCATCTGCGGCTCGGCGTCCTCCACCACGTGGCTCTCGAAGAAACCCCGCGCCCGCGGCCCGTCCTGCCGCCAGATCTCCAGCTCGATCCTCATCGGTAGTCCCTCACCTGCATGGGCACCAGCGAGAAGCTCAGCGGCTCCGTGCGGCGTGTGTGCCCGCCGTCGTCCCCGGTCTGCCAGGCCGATACCGAGCACCAGGTCTCGTCATTGCGCCGGGCCTCGCCGCCCTGGGTCGCGTACTCCTCGCGGAAGTGGGCGCCGGCGGACTCGCGCCGGTCCAGGGCGTCGAGGACCATGACCTCGGCCAGCTCCAGGAAGTCGGCGACCCGCAGCGCCTTCTCCAGCTCCTGGTTGAGGCGCGCCTGGCCACCGACCACGGTGACATCGGCCCAGAACTCCTCGCGCAGGGCGCGCACCTCCTCCAAAGCGCGCAGCAGCCCTGCCTCGGAGCGGCTGACCCCGCAGCCGGCGTAGAGGATCTCACCCAGCCGGCGATGGAACCACACAGGACGGTGGGTCCCGCCCACCGCCATGAGCGCCTCAATGCGCGCGCGGGTATCCGCCACGGCCTGAAGCGCCTCCGGCGCGTCGGGGCTCAGGGGCTTGCTGCCCACCAGTCCGGCCAGGTAGTTCGGCACGGCCAGCGGCAGCACGAACCAGCCGTCCACGCTGGCGCTCAGCAGCGAGTTCGCCCCCAGACGGTTGGCGCCGTGGTAGTTGTTCGAGGCCTCCCCGCCCACGAACAGTCCCGGGATGGTGGACATCTGGTCGAAGTCCACCCACAGCCCTCCCATCGTGAAGTGGGCTCCCGGGGCGATGCGCATGGGCACCTCGTAGGGGTCCTCCCCGGTGGCATCGAGGTACATCTCGAACAGGTTGCCGTAGCGCGAGGCGATGGTCTCCTTGCCCAGCCGCTCCAGCGCGTCGCGGAAGTCGAGGTAGACCGAGTTGCGCAGCGGCCCGACGCCGCGGCCGGACTCGATCTGCTCGCGGGCGTTGCGCGAGGCGACGTCGCGCGGGGTGAGGTTGCCGAAGGCCGGGTACTTGCGCTCCAGGTAGTAGTCGCGCTCGTCCTCGGGGATCTCGTTCGGGGGCCGCTCATCCCCGGGGCGCACGGGCACCCAGATGCGTCCGTCGTTGCGCAGCGACTCGCTCATGAGCGTCGTCTTGGACTGCCAGTGGGAGCTCACCGGCAGCGCCGTGGGGTGGAACTGCACCATGCAGGCCGAGGCGAAGGCCGCCCCACGCCGGTGGGCGCGCCAGGTGGCGGTGGCGTTGGAGGCCATGGCCAGGGTCGAGTAGTGGTAGACGCTGCCGTAGCCGCCGGTGGCCAGCACGACGGCGTGAGCGGTGTGGGCCTGTACCTCGCCGGAGAGCAGGTCCCGGGTGACGATGCCCTGCGCGCGGGAGTCGGCCACGATGAGGTCGAGCATCTCGGTGCGGGTGTGCATGCGGACGCTCCCGGCAGCGACCTGCTCCTGGAGGGCCTGGGCGCAGGCGATCTCCAGCTGCTGACCGGTCTGCCCGCGCGTGTAGTAGGTGCGCGAGACCTGCACCCCGCCGAAGGAGCGGGTGGCGAGCTGGCCGCCGTACTCGCGGGCGAAGGGCGCCCCGATCGCCTCCATGTGGTCGATGACCCGGCCGGACTCCAGTCCCAGGCGCACGACGTCGGCCTCCCGCCCCCGATAGTCCCCGCCCTTGACGGTGTCCTTGACGAAGCGCGCCAGGGAGTCGCCGTCGACCTTGCGGGCCCGGGCGGCGTTGATCCCACCCTGCGCGGCCACCGAGTGGGCGCGCCGCGGGGCGTCGTGCAGGCTGAAGCACTCCACCCGGTAGCCCAGGCGCCCCAGGGTCGCGGCCGCCCCGGCGCCGGCCAGTCCGGTGCCCACCACGATGACGGTCAGCTTGCGGCGGTTGGCGGGATTGACCAGGCGGTACTCGTCGCGCCGGCGCTCCCAGGCCTGCTCGGGCGGACAGTCCGGCAGGCGCGCATCCAGGTTCTCGCCGACGTCGTACAGGCCGCCGACGGCACCCGGCACACTCGCGCTCATCCGATCACCCCCGTGCAGATGAGCACCGGCAGCAGGCCGTTGACGACGGCGATGGCCAGGGCCACGGCCAGGGCGACGGCGCGGCACACCTTTCGCAGCCTGGGGCCGGTGCCGCCCAGGTCGATGACCACGTTCCACAGGCCCTGCGCCAGATGGAGGGAGAGTGCCAGCATGACCAGGCTGTAGAAGAGCGCCATGCCGGGGCGCGACAGGCTCGCCACGAGGTTGTGGTAGGCGCTGACCTGCAGCTCGCCGTTCGACGTCGTCGGCGCCTGAAAGCTCTCAGGGGCGATGAGGCGGCCGATGGTCAGGTCGAGGACGTGGATGAGGACGAAGACCCCGATGAGGACGCCGGTCACCAGCATGGAGCGGGCGCCGATGGTGCGGGCGGGCAGGGCCCGGCGCCGGAAGGCCCCGCGAGCGCTCCTCGCACGTCGCCACAGCGTGATCCCCGCTGCCATGTGCAGCGCGATGCAGACTCCCAGGGCCAGGCGCATCACCCACAGGAGCCCCTCGTGCGGCAGGAGCGGGTAGGCGACCTGCCGCAGCCAGGCGGCGTAGCCGTTGAAGGCGTGCGGGCCCGCGAGAACCTTGAGGTTGCCGACCATGTGGACCACGACGAACAGGGCCATGATCGTGCCGGTGATCGCCATCGTCGCCTTGAGGACGCGCTGTGAGGCCCACACGGGGGTGCGGCGCCTGCGCCGGGGAGGAAGCGCGTCGCCAACAGGCTGAGCAGCCTCGGGGACACGGGCGGCCGTGGATGTCGCAGCCATCTGCCCTCCCCTCCATTGCGTAGAACAACCCATCACTATGATAACGAACACTGTGATGCTGGTGTGGGGAATGCGCCTTGTCCTTCGAGGGCGTCCGACGCGACCGGCCGCCTTCCGCGGTTGAGGCGGAAGACGGCCGGTACGAGAAGCGCGGCGGCGGGGGAGTAGGAGGAGAGCCCTACTGGCCGGCGTGCTGGGGCGAGCCCAGCTCGATGCTCTTGCCGCCGCGGGCCAGGGCCTCGACGGCGCCGGACTGGGAGTTGCGGCGGAACAGGACGTTGGAGGCGCCGGCCAGCTCGCGGGCCGGGACCACGCGCGGCTCCTTGAACAGGCCGTGGTTGCCGGGCACCACGCCGCCCTGCGGCATGAGGGAGACCTTCGTGCCGGCCGTCAGGTACAGGCCGGCCTCGACGACGCAGTCGTCACCCAGCGGGATCCCGAGCCCCGAGTTCGCCCCCAGCAGGCAGCGCTTGCCCAGGGCCACGCGCTGGCGCCCGCCGCCCGAGAGCATGCCCATCGTGGAGGCGCCGCCGCCGACGTCGGAGCCGTCACCGATGACGACCCCCTGGGAGATGCGGCCCTCGACCATGGAGCGCCCCAGCGTCCCGGCGTTGTAGTTGACGAAGCCGGAGTGCATGACAGTGGTGCCCTCGGACAGGTAGGCGCCCAGGCGCACGTTCGCGCCGTTGCCGATGCGCACCCCCGAGGGCAGCACGTAGTCGGTCATGCGGGGGAACTTGTCCACCGAGTGCACCTGGACGGGGCGCCCCACGGCGGCGCGCAGGCGCATGCGGGTGGTCTCGAAGTCCTCGGCGCGGCAGGGGCCGGCGGAGGTCCACACCACGTTGGGCAGGCGGGAGAAGATCCCGTCCAGGTTGACAGTGTTGGGCTTGACCAGGCGGTGGGACAGCGTGTGCAGGCGCAGGTAGGCGCCGGCCACGGTCTGGGGGGCGTCGTCGAGGTCGGCCCAGGTGCGCACCACGGTGGTGTGGACGCCGCGGGCCTCATCGCGCCGCTCCATGGCGCTCAGGGAGGCCAGGAGGTCTGCGTGCCCGTCCTCGGGCTCGTCGCCGAGAACCGGTCGGGGGTACCACACGTCGAGGGTGTTGCCGTCGTCGGTCACGGTCGCCAGGCCGAGACCCCATGCGCTGCGAGTCGTCATGGGAACACCCTACGGTCCCCGGTGGCTGACCGTCGCCGCTGGGCGTGCGAGAATCACCGCATGGCGCGCACGACGATCCACCTCATGCGGCACGGCGAGGTGCACAACCCAGGCGGCATCCTCTACGGCCGTCTGCCCGGGTACCACCTGTCCACCCTGGGCCACCAGATGGCCCAGCAGGTCGCCGACGTCCTGTCCGCCTCCGGGCACGACATCACCCGGGTCATCACCTCACCCCTGGAGCGGGCCCGGGAGACCGGCGCCCCCACCGCCGCCGCCTTCGGCCTGGCGCCGACGACGGATCCCCGACTCATCGAGGCCGGCAACTCCTTCGAGGGCGTGGCCGTCAACCGCAACCGCTGGATCCTGGCCCACCCCACCTACTGGTCCAGCTACGTCAACCCGCTGCGCCCCTCCTGGGGCGAGCCCTACCGGGAGATCGTCGAGCGCATGCGCGGCGCCGTTGTCTCCGCGCTCGACCTCGCCGAGGGCCACGAGGCGCTCCTCGTCTCCCACCAGCTTCCCGTCTGGTCGCTGCGCCTCTTCCTGGAGGGGCGCCCCCTGGCCCACGACCCGCGCCGCCGCCAGTGCGCCCTGGCCTCCCTGACCTCCCTGACCTTCGAGGACCGCACCCTGGTGGGGCTGGCCTACTGGGAGCCGGCCGGCGATCTGCTGCGCCAGGCCCGCGACATGGTGCCCGGAACCTCCTCCGCGCAGACCGCGGGCAGTGTCAGCCCCGGCAGCCCAGGCAGTTCTGCCAGCCCCGTCAGTCCCGCCGGGCACGTCGAGGCGGCCCGGTGACCCAGCAGCCGCCCTCGCGCCCGGTCGGCGGCGAGGTCGTGCGCACCGGCCCGCCCGGCGAGGTCAGCCGCCCCGGCCGCGCCCGCACCGCCCCGCGCCGCCCCTGGACCGGACAGGACTTCGTGTGGTGGCACACCGCCGCCGTCCTGACCGCCACCCGCCAGGGCCGCCGCCCCAACCCGGTCTCACCGACCATCGACCCCGTGCGCCCCGCCCTGGGATCCGGGGAGGTCATGCTGGCCACCTGCGACGCCGAGCTGCTGCTGTGGCGGCGCGGGGACGCCACCTACAACCCCTCCCGGGGCTTCTTCCTGGCCGGCGGCCCCGTCGGCCTGGCCCTGACGGCCGCCTTCTTCGGCGGACAGGCCTACCTCAACCACCGGCGACGACGCGCCGCCGAGGCCGACGCCGTCGAGAAGTGGCGCCACCTGGCCGGCGCCCGCCTGAGTGTGTCCACCCACGGCATCTACCTGGGCACGGGGGAGGGCGTCATGCCCATCTCCTACGCCGACATCCAGGAGGTCCAGCTCACCGCCACCGGTGAGATCGTCATCGCCGCCGCCAACGCCTCCGGATCGGTGCGCCTGAAGATCCGGGCCCAGTGGGCCGAGCTCGTCCTCATCCTGTGGTCGGTGCGCTACATGCCCGAGCACCCCCAGCTCGTCGGGCGCACCTGGATCCCCGGTGACTGGCTCATCCACGCCGCCGCCCACGGCTACGACGTCGACACCACCCCCTGGCCCCGGGCCCGCCCCGCCCTGCCCTGAGAACAGGGCGCCGAGGCCGGGCCGGCGCGCACCCGTCAGTGCTGGTCAGTGTGAGTCGGTCCCGGAGCGGTCGGTCCCGCCCGTCTCGCCGGCCTCAGGATTCTCGTCAGCTCCGTCATTGCTGGCGTCGGGAGCGCCGGTGGGCTCTTGCGGGTGGTGCTTGCGACGACGGATGTCCTGCTCCAGGTCCCTGAGGAACTCCGGGTCGTCGTCGGGCGCCATGGGCCGAGGACGCTGCGGGCGACGGAAGGTCGTGCCCTCCTTGGAGGACCACACGGTGGGCTCGACGTAGCCGCCGCGCTCCTCAGCGGCCTTGACCCGCGAGAAGATGATCCAGGCGATCGGGCCGATGGTCGGGAACAGCACGACCAGGGTGATCCACAGGTACTTCGGCATCCGCGCCGGCATGCTCTCATCCGGCGTGCGTGCGCAGTCCAACAGGGCGTACAGCGTCAGAGCGAACACCAGGACGATGAGGACGATACGCATGGTCCAACCCTAACCGAGCCGGAGAGCCCCGCAGACCCCTCACCTGCCCGAACCCTCACGGCGCCCCACCTCATCCCCAGGATCCCCAGGCGGATCCCCAGCCGGCCCGGGCCGTGGCACGATCAGGGGGTGCCCGCCCCGCCCGCCCTCCGCCTCCTGACCGGCGGAACCGCCCCCGACGACGTCGCCGCCCTGCGCGCAGCCCTCGCCGAGCGCCTGGCCCTGCGCGGCCTGCTCACCACCCGCGATGGACTCCCGGCCCCCGCCGCCGAGGACGGGGAGGACCGGGCGGTCTCGCCGCTGCCGCTGCTCGTCCCCATTGCCCCCGGGGAGGACGAGGGGCAGGGCCGGTCCGACCTGGCCCGCCGTATCACCCGCGTCCCCGCACGCACCGACCTCATCCTGCGCACGTCGGGCTCCACCACCGGTACCGGCCGACTCATCGCCATGAGCGCCGCCGCCCTCGTGGCCTCTGCCCGCGCTACCCACGCGCGCCTTGGTGGCCCGGGAACCTGGCTCCTGCCCCTGCCGGCCCACCACGTCGCCGGCCTGCAGATCCTCATCCGCTCGCTCGAGGCCGGCACCGAGCCCGTCGTGGTCGACACGAGCTCAGGATTCAGCCCGACGGCGCTCGCGGAGGCCCTGAGCTCGGCGCGTCGGTCCACCGGGGCGGCCGCCTCCCGGCTCTACGTCTCCCTGGTCCCCACCCAGCTGGTGCGCGTCCTGCAGGACCCGCAGGCCCGCCGGGCCCTGGCAGGAGCCGACGCCGTCCTCCTGGGCGGCGCCGCCGTGGACCCGGCGCTGCTGGCCCGAGCCCGGCAGGCAGGCATCCGCGTGGTCACCACCTACGGCATGAGCGAGACCGGCGGGGGCTGCGTCTACAACGGCCGCCCCCTGGAGGGGGTCGAGATCGCCATCCAGGCCCCCGACGCCGCCGGCGCTGGCCGCATCCTCATCTCCGGTCCCGTCCTGGCCGAGGACTACCTCGACACCCCCGGCCACAGCCCCGCAGGCAGTCCCAACGCCGGCGAGGGCTTCCACCGCAACGGCACCAGGCGAGTCCTGGCCACCTCCGACCGCGGCCGGCTGCACCCCGACGGGCGCCTGGAGGTCCTGGGCCGCCTGGACGACGTCATTATCACCGGGGGCGTCAAGGTCGAGCCCCGCCACGTGGAGGAGGCCCTCACCTGTATCGACGGCGTGGCCGAGGCCTGCGTCGTCGGCCTGTCCGACGAGCAGTGGGGAAGTGCCGTCGCCGCCGCCGTCGTGCTTGAACCGGACCGGCAGCCGGGCGGCCGGAAGCAGCTGGACGGCGCCGCCCTGCGCGAGGCCGCCCGTGCCCGGCTGGACGGCGCTCACGCCCCCAAACGGGTCCTCATCCTGGAGGCCCTGCCGTTGCGCCCCAGCGGGAAGGTCGACCGACGCGAGGTCGCCCGGCTCCTCGCCGCGACCACGACGGATGTGACCTCGGAGCTTTCTACACCAGAGCCCTGATCTCCGCCTCACTCGGGCAGGTGGCCGGGCCGAAGTGCGTCGTGGTCAAGGCTCCGGCCACATTCGCCCAGCGCAGCGCCGTCGTCAGGTCGACGCCCCGGGCCAGGGCCGCGGCCAGGACACCGGAGTGCGCGTCACCGGCCCCGTTGGTGTCCACCGGCGTCACCGGGATGCTTGGGGTATGACGCGCCGCGCCGCCGTCGGAGAACCAGGAGCCCTGCTCCCCGGCCCGCACCAGCACGGTTCCGAGCCGCCCCGATAGCGCCTCGCAGACGCCGGCGTGGTCACCGGCCTCCACCCGCAGCTCCAGGCGGTCTGCGAGCAGCCCGGCCTCACGCTCATTGAGCGACCAGACGGGCCCCAGCGCACCGAGGTGCTCCAGCGAGCTCATGGGGACCGAACCAACCATGGGGGAGACGTCGAACAGTGCCGTGCACCCCGCTCGGGCCTTGGTCAGTCTCCCGGCCAACCGCTCCAGCGCCGTCCTGGAGGCCTCATCGGCCAGGGAGTAGCCGGAGAGGTAGACGACGTCGTCGCCACTCACCTCCAGGTGGTCGAAGGCATCCACCGGGCCACGAGTCTCGGCCCCGCAGGTGGAGATGAAGGTGCGCTCGGCCCTCGCATCGGTCATGGCCACGCAGTAGCCCTGGTCGCCGGGTGCGACCGGGCCGACATGATCCACTCCGATCTCCTCCAGGGCCCGCCGGGCCGCCTCGGCGAAGGGCCCCTCGCCCAGCGGCCCGGCGTACAGGGTCTCGACACCCATCCGGCGGGCGGCGGCCAGCACGTTGAAGCCACCGCCGACCGCCATGGAGGACTCGTCGGCGAACACGTCCCCGCCGGGCTCGGGAATCGCCTCGATGCGCAAGGTCAGGTCAATGACGACCTGGCCGGTGTGAATGACCCGTCCCGTCATGGCCGCCTCTGCTCCGGAGCGCCTGGCTGACAGCGCCCGCTGCCGCCGCGCAGCGCCAGCAGCGCCTCGCAGATCGGCTCGAGTCGCAGGCCGGAGCGCTCCAGCACCCGATCGACCAGCTCGACGGGGAGAAGATGGGGCGCGCTCGCCCCCAGGACCGCACCGGCCATCGCGGCAATGGTGTCAGTATCTCCCCCGAGCCCAGCGGCGAAGCACAGTCCCTCCAGGGGCCGCTGCGCGAACTCCCGCACGATCACCAGCGCGCAGGGGACCGACTCGGCCGACTCCACCGAGGTTCCGACGTAGGTGCGCAGATGCTCGGCCAGGGCCTCCCCGTGCAGGCCGCGACTCGTCTCCAGGGCCAGCCGGGTGCGGGCGGCAACGGAGGCCTTCTCCGTCCAGTGGCCCGCCTCGGGGTGGGCGGCCACGAAGTCCAGCGCCGCCTCCAACGCACCCACCGCGTCGACGCCGTCGATGGCCGCGCTGACCGCTGCGGCGAGGAGAGCTGCGGCCTCGAAGCCCTGCCGGGTGTCGTGGGTGACCAGGCAGGAGGCCCGAACGGCCCGGGCCAGCGCGTCGCCGTCGGCACTCAGGGAGAAAGCGATGCCCACCGGGGCCACCCGCATCGCGGAGCCGTTGGTGGTGCCCTGTCTGCCGGTGCAGTGCGGGTCCGCCCCGGCGCGCACCCGCTCCAGAGCGAGCTTGGTGGAGGGCCCCAGCAGGTCCAGGGACCCACGGGCGCGCATATCGTCCTCCCAGCGCAGGAGGGCATCGGCGAGCTGGTGGGGGTCGATGCGGCCGCCACCGTCGATGAGGAGACCGGCCAGGATGAGAGCCTGCTCGGTGTCATCCGTGACGCTGCCGGCAGGTACTGAGGGGGCGATGGGCTGCTCGGCGACGGCGTCTCGCAGCCCGGTGATCTCGCCGTAGTACCGGCGGATCTGTGCCGGGCTCATCGACTGGGTGGGCATCCCCAGTGCGTCGCCCAGGGCCAGCCCGGTCAGCGCTCCCAGGGCGCGTTCGCGTGCCGGGGGCTCAGCCGCCACGGGCCCAGGCATGGGTGAAGGAGTGCGAGGGCGGGGATCGGGGTGTCTCACGGAGGTCCTTCTGGCGATCGCGGTGCCGGCTGCCTTACCGGCCGAGGTGTGGCTCAGGCGCTCGCACCGGTGAGGGCCACGGCGCTGGTAGGGTCACTGCCGCCTACCCTAGAGGACTGCGAGAGGATCGGAGGAAGCCGTGAGCGGCGAGAACGGCGAGCACCCGCAGGACAGCGGCCCCCGCGCCACCAGCTGGGGGGAGGTGGTGCGACTGCGCACCCTGCCGGCCGCCGTCGCCCCCGTCATCCTGGGTGCCGGGGCGGCCGCCGCGATGGGGGAGCTCTCAGTGCTGCGGAGCCTGCTGGCCGCGGGCGTGGCCCTGGCGCTGCAGATCGGCTGCAACCTGGCCAATGACTACTCCGACGGCGTGCGCGGCACCGACGACGAGCGCACTGGGCCGCCGCGCCTGACCGCCTCCGGGCAGGTCGCCCCCCGCACCGTCAAGCTCGCCGCCTTCGGCTGCTTCGGGATCGGAGCCCTCCTGGGCCTGGCACTCGTGGTCCTCAGCGGCCAGTGGTGGCTGCTCGCCGTCGGGGCCGCGGCGATCGCGGCCGCCTGGTTCTACACCGGAGGCTCCCACCCCTACGGCTACGCCGGCCTGGGGGAGGTCTTCGTCTTCGTCTTCTTCGGCCTGGTGGCCACGGTGGGCACCACCTATGTCCAGGCCGGCACGGTCCCGGGGTGGCTGTGGCCCTCGGCCTGCGGGATCGGACTGCTCGCCTGCTCCCTGCTCATGGTCAACAACCTGCGCGACATCGATACCGATCCCGCCCACGGCAAGATGACCCTGGCAGTTCGCCTGGGGGAGGGGGGAGCCCGGCACGCCTTCTCCCTCATGCTTCACGTGCCTCTGCTGCTGGGGCCGGTCGCCCTGGTGTGGGCGCGTGAGACCGGTTCGGCCAGCCCCGTCGACGGCGGTGGGCACATCAGCCCGCTGCTGACCCTGGTCATCGCGCTGGCGGCCCCGCTCCTGCTCCTGCCACTGGTGCGGCGGGCCACCGCACCGGTCCGCTCCGGC
>ERZ773018.1756-NODE-1756-length-11335-cov-4.064362_pt1 | contig 11335 bp, 10 predicted proteins | sample MGYA00580840_ERZ773018 | MGnify/ENA primary metagenome ERZ773018 (study PRJEB29015, sample SAMEA2738125) | human oral metagenome | biome: human oral; feature: human-associated habitat; material: saliva | place: China | collected 2256 ... | reverse complement strand
CCAGTCGGATACCGTTACTTCGGTCGTCTCGAGTTTCTCCTTGCCCACGGTGAGGTGATAGGTGTAGCTCTTGCCTTGCTCAAAGGAACTTCCTGGCAGCTTAGCGGTCATCGTCTTGCCACCTACGGCAAGGGAAATATCAAATACAAGGTTAGCGTCCGGGATGAGCACAGTGTAGGTGCTGCCCGTCTTGCCATCGCCCTCGGCGTAGGGTGTGAATGCTCCATGAATGAATTTGACATTCTCCACCTTGGCATCGGCAGGAAATTCGGAGTTGAAGCCGGCTATCTTGACAATGAAGCGTGATGTCAGGCGTTTCATCTCTAAATTCAATGCCTGATCCGTCTTTTTTACCTGCTTAAGCTCTATTGCCATGAAGTCTGCTTTAGCGATATTTTCTTTAGTACTCTGGTCTGTTTGAAGATCAGGTACTTCCCCTTTCAACGCTTTCAAGCCTACTTCGGCCGGATAAAAGGCTTCGAGATCAATCCGGTCTTTCACCCAGAGGAGATACTTACCGTCTTTGGGCGTCCAGACAGAGCCATCGAAACGATAGATGGCATACTCTTTGATATCACTATTTTCTTTCCGGGCTACAAAGATTTCGTCGCCCTCCTTGAACTTGCCCTGCTCCTCCTCCGTGCCTAACGGCATGGAACGGGTGGCGGCAAACGGGTTGCCGATACCGGCTGTAATCCGCACGGCATTTTCGGGCACTTGGTCTGCCCTGGGGGCTTTGTCGAGTTTGCCGTTGCAGGCGGTCAGCCCCCCAAGGAGAGCCGCCGCTGCAAGCGTTATCATTACGTTGAGTTTCATTGCATCAAAAAGTTTTTATTCCGTCTCAATGTCGTTCGTATCACCGTTGGTCCACGGCTTAGCAGAGAAGCTGCCAACGACTACGACGTCTTTGCCCACGGAGAGGGTGAGGTTGTACTGCTTATCGGATGCGAGGGTGATTTCGTTCGAGGACTTCCATGTATACGTCTTGCCTCCTATGACAATCTTCACCATAAAACCGTTGGAAGCGATGGTCTGCGGCATGAGGATACATTCGTACTTCGCCACGGCACTCTTTGTTTTACCCTCGCCGGCGGCGTAAGTAGCCTCGAAGAGTTTAATGGGTTTCACCACGCTCTGCCACTCCAGCACGTCGGTGATGAGTGTCCATGAGGCTTGGGTCTTCGTACCCTCCACGCTCACTGCGGTGATGGGGTTGGTGGCGGTGCCGGAGCCGTTGATGTTGAACTGCGTACCGAGATTCACCGTGAGGTTGAGCTTAGCGAGGCGGTGCTTGAGCTCCACTTTTATCTTGCCTTGTGAGGTCAGGTCGGTGGCACTGGTGGGGTCCACCTCGTGGTCCTTCATCACGAGGATGTCGCTTTTGTTCAGACTGTCGGCATTGCTCTGGTTTTCTCTTACCTTAATATTCACGGGTACGACGTCGGTGGTCTTCCAATTTTCGTCGGTCAGTGTGACGCCGGGGATGTATACGGCAGCTACGTTCACCTTTTGCGTCTTGTTCTGCCAGAGCATCACCTTTTTAGCGGTGCCGTCGCTGTTGTAGCTCACCCAGTCGCTACCCTCTTTCTTCATGAGGGCGTTGTAAGAATAGCCGTCGCTCTCGGGGTTCTTTACGCGAAGTTGAAACGTCGTAAGGTTACCGGTTTCCATCCCGGCACGGGTTTGTGGGCGAGTTACGTCGGTAGCCACGCGGATGACGCCGTCGGCAGGGAAATGGTCGGTGGGGGCGACGAGGTTTTTGTCATGGCTGCATGCAGCAGCGGCAAGTGCGGCAACGGCAAGCATTGCCAGGTTCTTTATTGTCTTCATTATCTAGATTATTTTTTTGTTATTGAATTCGTATTGAGGAATGAAAATATTTCTTTCGTCGGGGGTTCAACCCAACGGGTTCTCGGGTGTGGGCTCGGCCTCGCCGGGGCGTAGCACAACGCGCTGTATGCTCTTGGTCAGATTGCGTATCTCCATTTTGGGGAGAAACTGTATGCGTGGCGCTTTTAGCGTGTCGGCAGTCACCTCTTTCTCCGTGGCCATGCGTTTGCCGGTCGAGACAACTCGGAACGAACCGAGGTCGGCAAGAGCTACCGACCGCCCGGCAAGTATCTCTTCGCGCACGATCTCGGCAAGGGCGGCGATGGCACTGCGTACATCGGCACGCGAGAGTGCCGTGGCCTTGATGATACGGTTTTCCACCTGATGGGAGGTAATCTTGTCTTGTACAATGGGGGATGCGTAGTAAACGGTCTTACCCTTGTTTTTGCCTACATAGACAACTCCTTTTTTTATTTGATGGATCAACATTTACTGCTTTATTTGATGGGTTATATACTCATTCTGTTTTACTTATGCTTCGACCGAAGCCGTACTGTGAGTGCGACAGGTGGGTTCCTTAGTTCGCCTTGGCTTCTCCGCCCGGGATGACTGCGCTACCGGTCCAGTCGGATACCGTTACTTCGGTCGTCTCGAGTTTCTCCTTGCCCACGGTGAGGCGGTAGGTGTAGCTCAGGCCGCTATCATACGTAATTCCCGATAGCTTGGCGGTCATCGTTTTACCGCCTACTTCAAGGGAAATCGTATTGTACGCAGCATCACCGCGAACGAGCACCGTGTAGGTGCTGCCCGTCTTGCCCTCGCCCTTGGCATAGGGTATGTATGTTCTTTGAGGGGCACTTGCGTTGCTTTTGTTATGAAACCTGACGTTCTCCACCTTGGCATCGCCGGGAAATTCGGACTTGAAGCCGGCTATCTCGACAATGAGGCGTGTCGTCTTGCGATACATCGTAAAGTGCAACGCCTCTTTCGTCTTTGCTTGGACAAGCTCTACCGACATTAGGTCTGCTTTAGCGATTTTTTCTGTACTGCTCTGGTCTGTTGGATGATGATATATCTCATGATTAAATCCTTTCTCGCCCCATTCGGCGGGATAGGAGGCTACGAAATGCTCCATATCTTCTTTCCAAAGGAGGTACTCGCCGTCTTTGGGCGTCCAGGCAGTGCCATCGAAACGATAGGTGGCACGCTGAGAGGAGAAAGTTTCCACAAAGATTTCGTCGCCTACGTTGAACTTGCCCTGCTCCTCCTCCGTGCCCAACGGCATGGAGCGGGTGGCGGCAAACGGGTTGCCGATGCTGGCTGTAATCCGCACGGCATTTTCGGGCACTTGGTCTGCCCTGGGGGCTTTGTCGAGTTTGCCGTTGCAGGCGGTCAGCCCCCCGAGGAGAGCCGCCGCTGCAAGCATTGAGATGAAAAAATGGTTCTTCATATTCCTTTTTTTTTTGAAGTCGATTTCTTAATCAGTGCTTACTATATTCAATCTACCGCTTCTCCGCCCGTGATGTCTTCGGCTGCTCCCCAGTCGTTGATCACCACTTGATCCAGCTCGATGCGGTTGCGCCCGACAATGAGTTTTACGGTCTGCTTCTTGCCCTTGACGAGGGTGAGCGGTGTGGGATGGGTGTAGACGTAGCTCTTGCCATCGATGGTGATCGTGAACTTCTGCACCGCCTGTGGCATGATAACGGAAGCGTATGCCTCGTTGGCCTTCAGCGTCTGTAGGTGGAAGGGAGCGACAGCCCCCTTGAGCGTAATCACGCCCTTGAGGTAATCGATGGTACCCTCGTTCTTAGCCTCAGTGCTTACCGAAGCCACGGTGGGTGTTTTGCTGAACTCGTTGCGGTAGGTCAGCTCTACAATAAGCTTAGACATCATGTGGTCGAAGCGGAGCGACACGGGGTTGTCGGTGGCTTTGAGCCCGGCTTTGCTCTCGCCCGTATTGACGGCCACAAGCAGGTCGCTCTCCATCTGTTTCTCTATATCTACCTTCACGGGGTCGGCTTTGAAGTCGGCAATGGCGCGTGCAGGGTAAACGGAGAGGAAGAAGTGGGGCGTGGACATGTTCGCCCATTTCATGAGGGGCGTAGGCAGCCACTTGCCGCCTTTCAGCTCGTTGAGGGAGTTGTTCACCACCAGGTTGGCAGTGGGTACCTCGTCGGCAGTGCCTGTCCAGGCATAGACGCTGATTTTGTCGCCTTCGTCGAACCGAGAGGCATCGCCTGTGGTGGAGACGCGGGTCAGGTTGTCAATAGAGGTGCTCACGGTGATGTACTCAGGCTTGGCCTGCGATTGCACCTGCTTGTTGTTGCAGCTTACGAGCACAACAGCTGCCAGCATGGCAGCAAAAAGAGTCTTTTTCTTCATACTTATTAATTTTACGTGATTGAATTTGAATAGTTTAGAGATAGGGGGGAAAGGGGGGCATCCATTTCGTCATTTGCCCCATTTAGTCATCAGGGTTGAGTATTTCTCCAACTACGGTCCAACCCTCTTCCCAGTCGCTGATACGTGTGGGTTTGATGTGCATAAAGGGTTTGAGTTCGGAGTATTTCATCTTCAACGTATACTTGCCTGCCGGCTTCATGATCGGAGCCTCTGCAGCGCACTCGCGCAGGCTTCCGTCCGCCAGGCGGAATGTAAACCGGAGGTAGGCATATGCATCATGGCTCACCGTGGGCATCGGGCGAAGGGTCTCGGTCTTGATAAGTCCGTTCTGCTCAATGGCGGTCTTGCCTTGAGCCGGCTGCTTGTTGTTAGAAGCTCTACCCCAAATGCCTTCGGCTCCTTTTTGCGAGGGCACAAGGGCATCGGCAGCATTGAGTACCATCGTTTCGAGCTTCGTGCCCCGGGGGGCGCCCTCCACCTCTACCGTAAGCTCCGAGAGGATGCGGCGCAGGCTGAGACCGATACGGCTATTCCTATCCCTCGGTAGGCTGATGTGCCCCACGGCATAGTGGGCGTGCTCGGCAGAGGTGGAAGCCTCTCGAAGTTTGAGCAGCAGGGAGGAAAAGGTCTCGTCACCCTCCGCCCCGAAAGGCTCGATAAGGTTGGTCGTAGCCACCACGTCGTACTCCCCAACGGGAAGGGGATGAATGTCGAGGGCGATCAGAAACTTACTACCATACTGACGCTTAGCCACGAGTTTGCCACCGGCTTGGAATATCCATATCCTGACGTCTTTGATTTCGCGGCCGGCATCACTAGGGTCTGCCCAGGAAAGAGCGGCAGAAAGTCCATAATCATCATGCTCTGAGCCCTTATGGCGGCAAGAGGTAAGCGAGAGCGTGGCCAAAGTCAAAAGTGATATGACGGAGAGTGCTAAGAGTCTCCGAAGTGTGTAATAAAAGGGTGTTTGTTTCATTGTTTAATCCTCCTTTGCTGTTTCCGAACGGCGCGCTTTGGCAGCCTTCTTTTCGTTGAAGTCTCGGCCTCTGCCCACGGCCTTGATACGGGCGGCACTGATACCTCGGGAGGTCAGCCATGTTTTGAGGGCTTCGGCACGCTTCCGAGACAGCCGTAGGTTAACGGCATCACTGCCCACCGTGTCGCACCAGCCTATTATGATGATATTCAGCTTCGGATTGTCTTGTAGTAAGCGCAGTGTCTGTTGCATTTTCACCTCCTCTTCGCTCGAGATCGTTGCACTGTTGAAGGCGAAGTAGACGGTGGGGAAGTCGATGGCTGTCGCACTCTCTACGGGGGCGATACTTACTTCGGGAGCAGAGTGTTCCGTTGTCGTTGACTGATCCAGCGGTTCGGTCTTCTTTGTTGCTTCCGGTTCGTTGTCCACTTTCCGTGCCGCATGTTCGTAAAGCGTGTCCCCCTCGGGTATGCCCGGCTCGATGGGCTTCAATGCCTCCGTTCTCTTCCTTTGCTTACCGAAAGCATACGTGAGCTTCAGACCGCCTTCGTAGAGCCGGTTGGTTTTGTAGCTCTGCTCGGGGATGCGGTCGAAGCGTTTGCCGATAAGCTGCGTGAAACCGCCGTAGATGCCGAGCTCGCAATGTTCGGAAACCCGATATCCGATTTGTGCCTCGCCACCCCATCCGGCATGCCACTGGGGCTTGAGACTCATAACGGTCTCGTCGTTGGCAATCGTCACGAAACGAGCCTTCGTACGTACAAGCGAGACAAGGGGGGAGGCCTCCAAGCGCCAGCGGCAATTGCCGGAATGGAAGAATCCCAATAAGTTGATATTGCCCTGCAGACTAAAACTCTGGGCGTCGACGCGACTTTTGAGGTCGTTGTAGTTCCAACCCTCGAAGTCGATGACGGGAGCATGGTAGCGCACGAGGTCTCTGCCCAGCCAGTAGTTCGCGTCGACATCGCCCTTGCGGACGCCGAGCGTGACTTCTCCCCACTTCAATACGCCCTCGAGTGAGAGTACAGAATTAAATCGGTAACCGCCGAAAAGGCCTGCACTCCACCCGGTTCGGAACTTATCGGCAGCAGCCGAAACAAATGTAGACGACCCTGCCGACACTCCTCCACGAAGTCCGGTGTACCACCCCAGATCCGTGGTGCGCCCCTCCGGAGCCGGCTGTGCATGGGTGGGGAGAATTATCCCTCCAAGCAGTACCGCCAACAATACAATTCTTTTATAATTCATCTCCTGACTTAATTTACTTAATTTAGAATGTTCGCTTCTCGATATTTAGATGTAGATAAGAGTTTGTCGCAACGTCGCTTGGTCTCCTCCCGATGGCTTCGTATGAATCTCCTAATCGTCACTGGCGAGAGATCCTCAAGCAGATGTTTGTGTGCCAAAGCATCGAAAGGAATGGAAAAGGAGCGGAGATAGGAAAGGGTCGCTCCTCGCATGGAAAGCTCAAGGAGCGTCTTATCCATTTCGGTAGAGAACCCAATGGTTATTCCGCTCTCGCTATCCTCCGTTATGTATACCCAATACATTCCCGTCTTCATTCTTTTTTTCGTTTTGATGACGATGCAAAACTTGATGACGGTGTAAAATTAAAAAAGAGGGATTTGGGGGATGTGCCATATTTGGAAAAAAGCGTCTCATATTTACAAGAGACTCTAAATCAGACAGGTATAAATGAGGAAAAAGTTGCCATCCCGGCTCTTTTTCCAGTCTCGTTGCGGATCTCCGCTTGCTTGAGGGCGGAGGAAAAAGTCGCCATCTTGGCTCTTCCCCCCCCCCTTTGAGGGTTACTTCCCTATCTTCTTTTCTTTGGAGATGACCTTGTATTCCGAGGGTGACATGCCGTAGCAGGCTCGGAAGCAGCGGTTGAAAGTGGAGCGAGAGTTGAAGCCCGATTGGTATTCCACCTCGTTGATGTTTAGGTTGGGATTTTCTGTCAGTAGAGAGGCCGCATGGCGCAGACGGTAGCTGTTGATAAACTCATTGATGGTGGCGCCTTCGGCATATTTGTGCACGGCATCGGCGAGGTAAACGGAGTTTGTGCTGAGCCGTTCGACCAAAATATCTCGGTTCAGGGTCGCGTCTTTGTAAAGCTCTTCGGTCTGCATCAGTTCGCACAGTTGGCGGTAGAGCTTGCTTTTGTGGTCGAGTTGTTCTTCGGGAGTGGTTCTCGCCGCCTCCTCCGCTTTGTCTTGCGTACGTTGCGATTGTAGGATAGAGTCGTACAAAGCTCGGTTCTTACGACGCAGCCTGCGCGTATATATAATGTATAGGACAAAAGCAAGCAACAGCAGCAGCCCGATAACGAGAGAGAGGTAGAAACGTGTGGTGATGACTTCGTTGCGTAGCGTGAGCTTATCTACCTCGAAGATGGTCTGCAGCTCGTCAAGCTGATTGGCAAGTTCCGTGGTGCGCATTCTATCCTTGTGGGGAAGGATCTCATGGTAGAGTTCGGCAGCCTCTTTATACCGCCCGGCTTTTAGGAGGAAATCTGCCTGCTGGGTCTGTACGGAGAGTAGACTCACGGAGTCGCCCGAGGCGGCAATGATTTCTATGTTCTTATGGTTGCAGGCTATTGCTTTGTCATATTGTTTCATCGCCGCATAGTAGCGTGCCTGCACCTGCAGGAGCTTAAACTGTGCAACAGCCTTGCGTCCCTCGGCGTATATCTCTGCTTGCTTCAGCAGTTCGCCGGCCTTTGTATAATCTGCCGTCTCTATCTCGGCAACGGCGGCAGCCAGCGTGCAGTAGAGGTAACGCCCGTTTAGCGACTGGGTATACCCCTTGCGCAGTGACTCCTCCCGATATTTGTCGAGGACGGATTTCCATTCCTCGACTATTCTCCGCAATCTGTCGTACTCTCCCAATTCGTCGAGGATTTCGCTTAAAGCGTTGTAAGCGGAGAGCAGTTGCGAGATGTCTTCTTCCTTAGAGAGAGCGGCAATGCTTTCCGTTAAGGATTTTTCCGCCTCAAGAAAGCGTCCCATCGTTTGGTAGATGCAACCCATATCGTATGAGGAAACGCCCAGGCCGTAGTTGCTATTCGTAGCGTGCGCATCGGCATACATCTTCCGTGCCTCAAGCAAGGCGGTCTGTAGTTTTTCCTCATAAATATATCTCTCTACCAAGACGCTCCACGCATTGTAGTAATAGTCCCAGGTCTTGTTTTCCTTCATAGACTTGAGTGACGCCGGCAGATAGAAGAGGATGCTATCCAGATTGTCGTAATTGTAGTAGCAATAGAGCTGTCTGACGCGTGCCATCCCTTCGGCTTTCGCGTCCTTTTGTTTCAGAGCCTCCGCAAGAAATTCGCGGATACAGCGCAACTCATACTGCATATCGTCTTGGGTGGCCGCTAACTGGCAAAGGTTGCTGTGCGCCTGCAAGAGATCTTGCCCCTCAAGGTGTCTCATCTCCCGACGTATGGAGTCGGCAAGACTAATGGCGTATACACTCCCTATCGAAAGCGTAAGGATAAACAGTATGGATGCAATTCTTTTCATCAGTATTTAATGTGAGCTTTACGGGGTGTAACTATTTATAAATCTGTCAATTGACCAAGAGTGCTGTATCTTTATACTGCTCGAATACCAAAATTTACAGACGATAATTACTATGATTACCGAGTGCAAAATTACGGAAAATATCTGCCATTACCATCATCAACGCCAATTATGCAGAGGAGACCGTGCGCTGTGGAGGGGAGGACGGTTTTTGGGGAGAATGTTTTACCTTTGGGGAGAGTATAAATTGTAAATAGTAAGCCTTATGAAACGCTACACTCTACTCCTTTCCCTATTGCTTACGTTTGCTTTGGCAACAACGCTTTCTGCGCAAAGTCTCGCGGGTATCTCTATCGAAGCAAAGAGCGTCCCCATCATTGTGTATATAGATAATACACGAGTTTGCAACCCTACCTATAGTTGCTATGTGGCTCTGCCTCGGGGTAACTATCGGGTAAGAGTAGAGGTGCCTCTGGAGCAAGCCCATGCGCGGAAGCGAGTTATATACGATTGCAATTTTTACTTCTCGGGTTATGGTACAGAGTACATTGATGCCGAGAGGTATCTTTCTTTGGATTACGGACGCCCGGGTGATAGAGACGATTATGGTCGCCCTCGTAGGGATTACTCATCTGTGACGAACTCCAAAGGATTCCGATTGCGCCCTCTCCCCCAGCAGACCTACAAGGCGTTGCTAGAGGAGTTGGAGGACTGCTCCTTTAAGTCGGATGTGGAAAAGGTGATGGCGCTCTATCCTGCCGATGCCGGAGTGACGGCTCAGCAATTCAAAGCCCTGTGCTCCGTTCCCAGTTTTGATAGCTCTAAGTTGGTGGTCGCTCGAGTTCTTGCTAGTCAGGTGCTTGATATAGAGAATTGTACCAAGTTGGGCGATCTGTTCTCGTTCTCATCTTCGGAGAACGAAGTGCGAGACCTACTGCGCAAGGAGCTCGACTTCCGCTACGGCTATAACAAAGGTTGGTAACCCATAACCGCCCTTGAAGAAAAACTTCCTAAGGGCTTGACAAAAGGGCTCACTCCTCCACGCGAGAAGCCAACCCTTTCTATTATCCTAACCGATCAAAGCTTTTATCATACCATCGTGTCTGATACCGAAATATATATGCTAATTTCCCTCTGCAATATTGAAAAATGAGTACTTTTATATCCGTTTGAAATACAGACATATGGAAATCTATAGCAAACAACCATTAACATACACTGAGCAGGTTGATCTGTTGAGGTCGAGAGGAATGCTTATTCCCGATAAGCAACGAACGGAAAGGCATCTTGCCAATATCAGTTACTATCGTCTCAGTGCGTATATGTTACCATACAAGCAAAAGGAAAACGGAAAGATACTAGACTCTTTTCGAGAAGGTATCGCTTGGGATATGGTGTATAATTTATATGTGTTTGACCGAAAGCTGCGTCTGTTGGTTTTTGATGCTATAGAACGGTTGGAGGTTGCCATACGTACACAAATTATATACCAGCTCAGCCATAAATATGGTGCGCATTGGCAGGATCGTTCGGAAATATTTAAAGAGCCCGAGACTATTACTTTGCGTGACGGAAGGATGGTTACAAAAGATGTATATGACGATATTCAAAAACATATCGCAGAACAGCTACACAACAATAAAGCAGAGGTTTTTATACAGCATTACTCTAACAAATATGGTAATCCCACCAATCCGCCATCTTGGATGAGCGTTGAGGTTATGTATTTCAATCACCTTTCGCGTATCTGTGACGGACTGAAATCCCGTGCTGATGTAAACGGTATCGCCTCCTATTTTGCCCTGCCACCCAAGACGTTTTGTTCATGGCTTCATACAATCAATTATGTACGCAATATATGCGCCCACCACGCAAGGCTTTGGAATAGGGATATGAACATCGTACCCGAAAAATTGGATTTTTCCAAGAGACTTGATTGGATAGATAGCCCAGACACGGTAAAAAGGAGCAAACTCTATTATTTCCTGTGTATGCTGAATTATATGTTACAAACAGCAAATCCAACCTCCGCTTTTAAACAACGATTAAAAGATCTATTGACAGAATATCAAGAAGTTGCATCCTTTAATGCAATGGGATTTCAATCGGACTGGATGAATGAAAAAATGTGGAACGATGAAAGATAATTGATAATAGTGTTGTCGGTTGGAGAAAAAACAGTACCTTTGCGGAAGCTTAGGGATTGGATAGTTTTATAATTCAGAGATAATAAGCCTCTCAGGCGAGTCGTAAGACAGCATACTTGAGGGGCGTTCTTTATTTAAGAGAAAATCTAAAATTAAGAGAAAATCTAAAAAGAAGAGAATAGAAGATGCTTAAATTAAAAAGGGAGATACTCCGAGATCGGAGTATCTCCCTTTATTCATCATAGTGTTATGGGATGTAGTTGGGTGTATCATAGGTGCCGTGGGTGGTCATCTTCTCCGCTTGATAAGATATAAGTCCTGGTGATTTGTCCGAGGGGGACGGTTGGTTTCTCTCGACTTACAGGCTGCGTTTCAAAGATTTTCTCACCGGTAAAACAAAAAGGGATACCCAAAAGATTTTCATCTCTCAGGTATCCCTTTATTGGGATTGT
>ERZ773018.1755-NODE-1755-length-11337-cov-3.415529_pt1 | contig 11337 bp, 8 predicted proteins | sample MGYA00580840_ERZ773018 | MGnify/ENA primary metagenome ERZ773018 (study PRJEB29015, sample SAMEA2738125) | human oral metagenome | biome: human oral; feature: human-associated habitat; material: saliva | place: China | collected 2256 ... | reverse complement strand
TGGTGAGATGAATGTGGCATTTTGGCAAAAACATCAACAGACACCGCTAGAAAAAGCAATCAAGTTGCTTCATCAATCACAGGAAAAAGTGCTAACCCTGGCTGAAACCTTTACAAATGAAGAGCTGTTTTCAAAGAGCGTTTATAAATGGGTTGGTGGGAGTACCCTTGGCTCCTACTTTGTCAGCTGCACATCGAGTCACTACGACTGGGCCATGAAGAAGCTGAAAGCACATCAAAAGAACTGTAAAAATCAGTAAACAATCAGTATGGTTGGGAGCAAAAAGACAAACAACATACAATGGCTAAGAGAGCAAATCCAAAGAACTTCACATCATTCTTTGATATATCAGAGTGAATCCAAGGTTATTCCGTTCGAAGGTTGGCAAAAGTAACTTATCAAGTAAGATGGTGGGGCAGAACGAAAAATTGAATATTTTTAGTTTCGCTCTCTTGTTTTTAGGCTCAGGTTGCTCAACAGCCCAGGAGACTGTTGAGGTGGTGGATAAAGAAAACAAAGTTTTTGTCAAAAGTGTTCTACCGAGCTTGAAAAGCAAACAACTTTGAGATTTGCTTTACAAGTTCTATCCGCCACCTCAAAGCAATGCTTTGAGCAATCAGTAGCTGCGTCGTTGGTTTATTATAACTATATACTTTATACTTTGAAGCTGGAAACTTTCGTCCCAGCTTCTTTTTAATATTCGCTTGCTTTGTAAGGTGCATTCTTCATCTAGTCTAAAATACACTTGTAGCAATCTTTTTAGACTTATACATCATTGCTCAGAAGTAGAACAAAATCAAGTTTTAAAAGTTACGTTTGTCCCGCTTCTTTAATTCGAACTACTTGATTGTGTTAATTTACTATTAACATGCTCTTGAACATTTTTTTCATGTTCTTCATAGGTATTTGCGAAATAAACATTTCCTGTTTCTGTATTGGCTACGAAGTAAAGATAATCCGTTTTGGCTGGATTAACAGCCGCTTCAATAGCAGAAAGACTAGGATTGTCTACAGGACCAGGCATTAAACCGGTATTTTTATAGACATTATAAGGCGAATCAATATTAGTATCAATCGCAGCGTCTTCTGCTAAGGTTGTCTTTTGACCAAGCTTCCCTTGAGCATACAAAATTGCAATATTACTTTGCAAAGGCATGTTTTGATTTAAACGATTGTAAAAGACACTTGCGATGTTTTTTCGGTCTTGATCTGTTGAACCTTCTTTTTCAACCAAGGACGCAATTGTCAAAACATCGTGCACAGTCAAGTTCTTTGAGGCTAAAACATCATAATATTGCAACATGGTTTTATCCATTGCTGCTAACATTTGGTCAATGAGCGTTTCAGCAGTTATGCTGTCGGTCACATTGTAAGTAGCAGGGAAAAGATAGCCTTCTAAGCGATACTTAACACCGCTCTCTTTTTTAGCTAAATTGCCTAATAAGTTTGGATATTTTGTAGCTTCCTGAGTGATAAAATTATCATCTTGCACTTTCTTTAAGAACGTATCCGAAGACAATTTACTTTTCTTCAACTTCGCAATCGTTTTTGCAATTTGGTCAATGGTATATCCTTCTGGAATGGTTAATTTTTCCATTGAAGGATCCTGTGGAGTATCCGTTCCACCTTGCTGTAGCTTTTTAGCAATCGTATCCAAACTCATGCTCTTTTGCAGATTGTAATAACCCGATTGGAAATCTGCATAGTTTTTAAACTTAGCATAATAGCTAAAAATCTGAGCATTTTTGATCAAACCAGCTTTTTCCAAGACCGTTCCAATTTCTTTGGTACTCGATCCAGTCGGAATCTTAACCGTCACATACTTGGTATTTTTCGCATCAACTGGTTGTAAAGCTGATGTAACATAGCGATAAGCAAAGAAACCAGTTAAACCAATCCCTAAAAGCAGCAAAATTAAGACCGTTTTGACGATTTTTCCGGCGATTTTATTTTGACGCTTCTTCGTGTTAATCGTTTGAGCAGTCCGATTTGAACGAGAAAGTTTCTTTGTATCTTGCTCCGTTCCGTAAACTGCAGGTTGAACTAATTCTTTTGGAACCTTGGTTTCTTCAACAGCCTGATTGGTTGGGTAAGAAACAGGGACTTTCGTCGTATGAGTATTAAACTCTTTCTCTTCCCTAGCTGCCGCTTCGGCTTCTATTTGCTCAATGGTTGGAAGAGGACTTTCTAATGGAGCTGGCTCTGGCTCGTTAGTTTCTTCTTTTTGCACCTGTGGTATATCCATTTCAGAAGCAAGTGTTTCCTCTTCTTCCTGAATAGAAGGAAGTGTCGATTGGCCTAGCCCCAACTTTTCGTGTAAATCATTAGATTTTTCTACAGGGGTAGGTTGTTCAGTCCCCTTTGCTCTAGCTAAGTCTCGCAGAATTTGCTCTTTAAAACTCAACCCTTCTTTTTCTTGTGAATCTTCAGCCAAATAGTTGACCTCCTTGTTCAATATCCCTACTATTATATCTTAAAAGGAAAAGAAAAGCAATAAGAGAAAGCCTTTCTTTCAGGCTTTCTACGAAATAATCAATACGTCTCTCAATTACTAGGCGTTTCCCAAACCATATCATACCAAATTTCACCTGCATAGGTAGATTGAGACAGGCCCTCATTGATAAAACCATGCTTTTCATAATAGCCGACTAAATAATCATGACAAGTTAAGTTAATTCCCAAGCGCTGGTCTCGAATAGCAATCTCTTTCATTGCATCCAACAAGCTACGACCTAGTCCCATATTTTGCGCATTTTTAGAAATCGATAAACTGGTCAACGAAATATAATGATTCGGTAAATGACTATAATCTTTTACTTCTGAAGTAAAGGATTGGTCTACTAGATGGCGTTCTGGACGAACAGGTCCCTCTAGGTAGCCTAACATCTGACCGCCTCGTTCAGCGACTAAGAAACTTGTTGTTAATTTTTGAATATGAATTTCTAAAATCTCTCGACTTAAGGCTTCCTCTGGTCCAAAATTCTCCAACTCAATAGCCGTAATAGCATCCAAATCTGCTAAATTTGCTTGTCTAATCTTCATTTTTACTCCTTAAAATACGGATTATCCCAAACCATATCATACCAAACGACTCCAGCATGAACGGAATCTGAAATTCCTTCATTCTTAAAATTATTCATTTCATAATAGGAAATCAAATAATCATGACAAGTTGGATTGATCCCTTGTCGATTTTGAACGACTGCTTTTTCTTTTATAGCTGCAAGTAGCAGAGTTCCAATTCCCTGTCCTTTAAAATCCGGATGAACAGACAAACTTTGAATAGCAATGAAACCACCCGAATCTGGATTTTCTGCCACTTTTTCAAACAACTCATCTGTTAAATGACGTGAAAAAACGGCTGACCCGACAATATAGCCAGCTATTTTTTCATTTAATTCTGCTATTAAGCATGTATTTGGAACATGTGCAATCCATTTTTGAATAGTTTCTGCACCAACTGCTGTTGTGGAAAAATTCACCTGTTCGATAGCCTTGATTGTTTCCAAATCTTCCAAAATAGCTGCTCGAAGAGTGACTTGAGGAGTTAGATTACTGGACATTGCTTGTCAAATTGGATAATAAGCGTTCAAAAGAATATTCATAGGTTTGAATATCACCAGCCCCCATGAAAACGTAAACCGCATTTGGATGTTCTAGTAAGGGAGAAACATTGTCAACGGTAATGATGTCTGCTTTTTTCACGATCTTCGCTGCCAAATCTTCTACTTTGACATCTCCATGATCCACTTCACGTGCAGAACCATAAATCTGTGCTAAATACACTGCATCTGCTTGATTCAAAGCTTCTGCAAATTCGTCCAAAAGTGCAATAGTCCTAGTAAAGGTATGGGGTTGGAAAATTGCAACGATTTCTTTGCTTGGATATTTCTGGCGAGCTGCATCTAAAGTTGCAATGATTTCAGTAGGGTGATGAGCAAAGTCATCAATAATTGTCGTTCCATTCACCATTTTTTCAGTGAAGCGACGTTTCACACCACCAAAAGTAGCCAAATGCTCTCGAACCAAAGTCAAATCAAATCCAGCTGTATACAATAAACCAATAACAGCTGTTGCATTCATAATATTGTGGCGACCAAAGCTAGGAATCTTGAATTCTCCTAATTCTTTTCCGCGGAAAGAAACTTTAAAGCTGGAACCCGTCGTAGAACGAAGCAAATCATGAGCGACAAAATCATTTCCTTCCTTAAAACCATAATAATAAATAGGAGCATTGGCTGTAATCCGACGTAACTCCTTGTCTTCACCGTAAACAAACACCCCTTTGCTAACTTGTTTAGCATAATCATTAAATGCATTGAAAACATCTTCTAAGCTGGTAAAATAATCTGGGTGGTCAAAGTCAATATTCGTAATAATCGAATATTCAGGATGATAAGGCATAAAGTGACGCTCATATTCATCTGCTTCAAACGCAAAATATTTCGCATTTGCAGAGCCACGTCCCGTACCGTCACCGATGAGATAACTAGTATCTGTAATATTTGACAAAACGTGTGCTAACATGCCAGTCGTTGATGTCTTTCCATGTGCACCCGCCACCCCCATGCTGACAAAATTACGCATAAAGATTCCAAGAAATTCATGGTAACGCTTATAAGCAATACCATTTGCATCGGCATAAGCAATTTCAAGATTATTATCCGGACGGAAAGCATTTCCTGCAATAACTTCTACATCTGCTTGAAGATTTTTTTCGTCAAAAGGCAAGATTTTAATTCCTGCTTGTTCTAAGCCACGTTGAGTGAAATAGTATTTTTCAACATCGCTTCCTTGAACTTGATGTCCCATTTGATGCAGCATCAATGCTAAGGCACTCATTCCAGAACCCTTAATCCCGATAAAATGATAGGTTTTTGTCATAATTTCTCCTTAAATACAAAGAACATTAAATAGGTGAAATCGCGTTCACACCAAAACGTCTTTACTTTTTGTCAACATTCGATTATTTTTCTTCCAACCGTGTTAAATTTAACTCTTGTGCTATCCGACGCTCTCTTTGATTTTGCAATTCTTTTTTGTTATAAATTTGACTTGTTTTTAAAAAGTCATAATTATTTTTAGATTTTTTGGGTGATTCCTTCGGCAAAGAGGTATTTACTTTGATATCTGCTAAAATATAATGATCCTGCTTTAAATTTCGACTATATTTTGATAACCCACTACCATTTTCCTTTTGGAAAAATGCTGTTGGTTGATGTGAAATAGCTGTATTAGCCTTATTAACAGCAGGATGGGAGCGTTTTTTAGTTATAAAGTCTGAAGTCAAATAAGCTGCTGAGCGTTTCTTTTTTAAATCCGCTCTGGCTTCTTCTCTAGCCAATTCTGCATAGCTTTTTGGGGCAGGTTTTGCGACTTCAGCAGACGGAATAGCTGAAGTTCCTTGGTAAGCTTTTCCTTCTTTTACTTGACTATCTGCAATTTTCTTTACAATTGGTTCCCATTCTAAATAATTTTTATCAACATAGTCACCATTAATATTGCTGATAAGATCGCTTTCATCGTAAAGGTTCATACGCGGCATTTCTGATAACATGATTTCATCATCAGAAATTAACGGAAAAGTTTTTTCTTTCATGAGCACATTTCCTTTCAACACTTCATTATAACCTATTGGTGCTATTTTTCAAGTGTTTCTGTAGAAATTCCTAGAATTTCTCGTATTTCAGCAACGGTTAGGCTGCTACGGGATTCTGTTCCATCTAGGATAGTTGATACGAGATGACGCTTGCTTTCCTGCAACTCTTGAATTTTTTCTTCAATCGTTCCTCGCGTAATCAATCGATATACTTCTACATTTCTTTCTTGACCCATACGGTGAGCTCGACCAATTGCCTGAGACTCTACTGCTGGGTTCCACCAAAGGTCTACTAAGATAACAGTATCAGCACCAGTTAGATTCAAGCCAACACCACCAGCTTTTAAAGAGATTAAAAAGGCATCCCCTTCTCCATTATTAAAAGCATTTGTCATTTCTTGCCGCTCTTTTGCTGGTGTAGAACCTGTAATTTTAAATGTCTCCATTTTCATCTTTTTCAATTCTTTTTCGATAATGTCTAGCATTCCTCGGAATTGAGAAAAGATTAACACACGGTGGCTTCCTGTCTGAATCTGCTCTAATAGTTCTAGCAGGCTTTCTAGTTTGCCACTATCTCCATGATAGTCCTCCATAAAGAGCGTGGGAGTATCGCAGATTTGACGTAACCGCATCAAACCAGACAAAATTTCCATTTTGCTACGATTCAGTTCTTCCTCTGTAGAAGTAAGCACACGCTCCTGCATTTGTTTTAGTTGCGCTAGGTAGATAGCCTTTTGACTATCTGCAAGCTCATTGCGATAAGAAACTTCGATGAGTTCTGGCAATTCTTGCAAGACATCTTCTTTCTTTCGCCGCATGACAAATGGTTTGATAAAACGAGCAACAGTTTCTGCAGGCAGTTTCAAAAAGTTCTTTTTGCTAGGTAATAATCCTGGCAAAACAATTTGAAAAATAGACCATAATTCGCTGAGGTTATTTTCAATCGGTGTTCCAGAAAGAGCAAAAGTATTTTTGACCTCAAAATTTCGTAAATGATGAGCAATCTTGGTTTGCGCATTTTTCATGACCTGTGCTTCATCTAAAAAGAGATAATCAAAGTTCAATTGACTATATTCTTCAACATCTTGACGGAAAGAGGCATAACTTGTAATCATCACCTGATGGCGTTCTGCAATTAAGTTATCTCTTATTGATTTTAAGCCATAGATGACTGCCGCATCAATATCTGGTGCAAACTTTGCAAACTCATCCAGCCAATTGTAAATCAAACTAGATGGCGCCAAAATTAAGACGTTCGTTTCCTTTTTTAGCCTACTACTTAAAAAGGCTATCGTTTGGAGTGTTTTCCCAAGCCCCATATCATCTGCTAAAATACCACCAAACCCGTAACGGTCAAGCATGCTTATCCACTTGACACCAGTTTCTTGGTAATCACGCAAAGTTGCCTCCACTTTTAATGGCGGCAGTGTAAATTCCTCCGGATGCGTCAAATCAAAAGCTAAATGGCGAAACTCTTCTGAAAAGTTCACTTTTTCTTGGTTTTTAAACAATTCAGATAGCTGATAGGCAGCAATCCGCTGCGTCTGGAAAATACCATTTTTTCCTTTTTTAGCTCGTAAATCCTGTAAGGTTTTGCTGACTCTTTTTGTTTCCTCATCAAAAACGAGCACCTTGCCAGATTTATTGATGAAATAATCATTAGTCGAAAAAAGAGCTGCTAAAGCATCATCCACTTCCGCCTGGTCAATACTGGTAAAGTCAAAACCGATATCTAGCAAACCACCATTTGTCTGAATCGAAATTGTCGGTCTTTCAACTTGGTATAAAGCTGCCAAATTTTCTGATACAATTACCTTTCCCAATCGTTTGAAACGAGGAAGAGTTGATGTGAAGAATGAATAAAGCTCTTGTGGTTGCAGCGGAGGACGCTTGCTTACAAAATTTGCTTCAAAACCAGCAGACAGAGCTTGTTGAAAAACTTTCTGTTCCAGTTGAAAATCACTAGCAAATGGTAATTTTTCTAACTCCAAACGACTGGCGACTATACGAGTTCCATAATCAAACTGAATTTTGAGACTGATTTCTTTAGACTCTAACAACTCAAAATTAAATACCGGGGTGAAAGTATGAATCACCAGACTTTCTGGTGCATGAATAGAGCCGATTTTGTGAAATTCTAGTAATCCTGAAGCCAGTTTCGCTTGATCACTTGTATCAAATTGCAGGCGTTTTTTACGATCGGTGTCCACAGGCAATTCTCGCATCACCTGAATCATACGCTTTTGCTGTTCAGTTAATTGGTAAAAATGATTTCCATAAAAAATAAAGTCACCACCGTATAGAATTTTATAATTTTGCTCCGTAATAGTGAGTTCAAAATAATCTGAATTTTCCTCTACTGTAAAATCATAAATTCCTACTTCGGCATGTAAATCTTGGAAAAAAACTTCGTCATAGTCATAAAGACTGTATTCTAAGCGGAAATGCGGCAAATTCATAAGCCGATTCAAGCCTTCCTCAAACAGACTAGATGGAAAATAAAGATGTCTAGCTGCATTTGGAAAAATAAAAGAAGCATCTTGATCTTGCTGATAAGAAACAAGCCCTCGTAAAAACTGAATCACCTCTTGGCTGGCTTCGTCAAAAGCAGCTAATTGCATTTTTTCATAGTAGTGTTTTCCGATTTGATAATAATCGCCTTTTTCAACAATTTTTAAAAAAGCACGAATATCTCGAACAACATAAGAGCGTTCATCGGGTAAACGACTGATACGCAACGTCCACAGAAATTGTCCTGTATAATCATCTTCTTGCCCAACTGCCGATAATTCATATCGAACAGGTATTTCTTCTGTTAGAAGAATTTTATCCAAAAAAAGACTGCCAAAAGAGACCTTTGTTTGTGTTGCCTCAGAAGTTGTCTGTTCTTCTTCCAGATTGGCCAAAACAACTTTTCCTTCGGGGTCATTTTTTAGAAAATATTCTAATCCTGCGAGATGAGCACAATATTTCTTTTTTTGAAAAAAATCACAGGCACAAAAAATGGCTTCGTCGTCCAAGCTATATCGCAGATTGTGATTTTCAACTCGGCTGTAAATCATCCGATCTTTCACTTTAAGAATTTCAATTTTCCCTGCTTCATAAAGAGTCGTCCCTTCTGTCCGAATCTTCCCAGGAATCAATTTTGCCATAAGTACCACCTTTATTTTATCTATTCATTATATCATATTTTCGGCATAAAGAAAAAAGCAAGCTATTTCTTGCTTTCTTTTAAAAAATATTTTCTTTGAGCTTTTTATAGCATTTAGTGCGTGTTACTAGGAACACTAAAAAGAGCCAAATCTCCAGTAAAGGGAAAGAGAATTTTGTTATCATAAGTCAAATGGTTCCCAACGTTATGGCAGTCAAGAAAAGATGTGCAACTCCTACAAATATCAGACTAAAAAGTGATAACCATTAACGAAAACCAAATGGTTTATACTGTCTATCATCGTAGTAAATATTCGTATAATCTAAACTTGCAATTCCAATGAGCACTGCCCTAGAAACATTCATCCAATTCATATTTCTTTCTCACATAGGTACATTAAACTAATCACCTTGTGCTTCTCCTATTATTTTTATGCCAGTCCTTGTTTAGCTGGTTCCGCCCTACTTCCGCTTTCTGGCAATAAGATGAATTGGTGTCCCTTCAAAAACAAAGGCCTTACGAATTTGATTTTCTAGGAAACGAAGGTAAGAAAAGTGCATGAGTTCTTCTTCATTGACAAAGATGATAAAAGTTGGTGGTTTAGTCGCAACTTGTGTCGCATAGAAGATTTTCAGCCGTTTGCCTTTGTCGGTTGGTGTTGGATTGATCGCAATAGCATCCATAATGACATCATTGAGCACTGCAGACGGTATGCGGGTATTTTGACTTTGACTGATATTTTTAATCATCTCTGGAAGCTTATGCAAACGTTGCTTGGTAAGAGCTGATACAAAGACAATCGGTGCATAAGAAAGATACTGAAATTGGTCGCGAATATCTGCTTCCCAATTTTGCATGGTCTTGTTATCTTTTTCCAGCGTATCGCACTTGTTCACAACGATAATGATTCCTTTACCAGCTTCATGAGCAAAACCGGCGATTCGCTTGTCATACTCGCGAATGCCCTCTTCAGCATTGAGCACCATCAGAACAACATCTGAGCGGTCAATGGCCCTCATAGCCCGCATGACAGAGTATTTCTCCGTATTTTCATAGACTTTGCCTGACTTGCGCATACCAGCCGTGTCGATCATGGTAAATTCCTGACCTTCACTGTCCGTAAAGACCGTATCAATGGCGTCACGCGTAGTACCAGCAACAGGACTGGCAATAACCCTATCCTCACCCAGGATGGCATTGATCAAGCTAGACTTGCCGACATTAGGACGGCCAATCAAGCTAAACTTAATCATATCAGGATTTTCAACCACTTCCTCATGTGGAAGATTTTCAACGATAGCATCCAGAACATCCCCTGTACCAATCCCATGGACAGAAGAAACTGGAAATGGATCGCCCAAGCCCAGCGCATAGAAATCATAGATTTCATTGCGCATTTCGGGATTATCCACTTTATTAACCGCTAAGATAATCGGCTTGTGGGTCTTGTAGAGCATGCGAGCGACATACTCGTCCGCATCCGTAATGCCTTCCTTGCCAGACACGACAAAAACGATGACATCGGCCTCGTCCATAGCAATCTCAGCTTGATGCTTGATTTGCTCCATAAAAGGCGCATCAACATCGTCAATTCCGCCCGTATCAATGATACTGAACTTACGATTCAGCCAATCTGCCGTCGCATAGATTCGGTCTCGGGTAACCCCTTCCACGTCTTCGACAATGGAAATCCGCTCTCCCGCAATCCGATTAAAAAGCGTTGATTTGCCGACATTAGGACGGCCGACAATGGCAATAGTTGGTAAAGCCATAGTGTTCCTCTTTCTGTTCTAAGAAGCTGGGACACAATGCTCAGCTTCGCTTGTTTATGTAGTTATAATTACAGGGCGCAGCGGTTTGGAGAAACTCTATTGATTTTAAGCAATTTAGTGCCAACCAAACACTGCTAAGTGGTGTCTAATACGCTGATAAATCAGCTTTTATATCCCTTTTGACGTCAAGTTTTACTTGAGTTTATTTCCAACCTCGGAAGGTTTCCCAAACCTTTCGAGCTGTGCGGGGTGAGCCAACAAAATCGAATTGTTTCGAAATGACCGATTTTGTCTCACTCCCTTTATTTTACAATAATTTCTTGTCTTGTAATAGATTTTGACTAGCAAGATTGGGCTTTTGAGCAAATTGCTTCGCTAGTCGCTCGCTCCATGTATCAGTTGCTCGATCTCCAGCATAGTCTGTTTGAATCTGATCATAGTTCTGAATAACAGATGTGTCCTGTTCTTGATAGTTTTCTTCAAAAACGACTGTTTCATACGGCAAACGTGGTTTAACAGCATGGTGCTGATCCGGCTTTCCCAAAGCCATTCCAAAAATAGGATACGTATAATCTGGTAAATTAAACAACTCTGCTATTTCCCTAGAAGCATAGCGAATCAAGCCAATGATGACCCCGCCATATCCCAGACTTTCAGCCGCCAAAAGAGTATTCTGCGCGACCAGACTAGCGTCAACAGAACTAATCAGAAGATTCTCCACTCCTTGTGAGTAAAAGGTATCCGTATGAAGTCGCACACCTTTCTCAGCTCGATTGAGGTCTCCGATAAAAAGAAGAAAAACAGATGACTGACGA
>ERZ773018.1753-NODE-1753-length-11353-cov-18.200566_pt1 | contig 11353 bp, 10 predicted proteins | sample MGYA00580840_ERZ773018 | MGnify/ENA primary metagenome ERZ773018 (study PRJEB29015, sample SAMEA2738125) | human oral metagenome | biome: human oral; feature: human-associated habitat; material: saliva | place: China | collected 2256 ... | reverse complement strand
TAAATTTGGAAAGTTACACGTTACTAAAGGGAATGTAGATAAATTATTAGGTATAGGGCACCTCTAATAACTACCAATTAATTCACCTCAAAATGAAATTAGAAAAAAACAGCGAAATTTTTAAATCTATTTCTTATCGATACAAATTCCTCGTAGGCGCTCGGGACCCCAACATGAGGAAATGTTTTTATAAAAAAAGAGTAGTTACCGTTTTTTGGTAACTACTCTTTTCCTTTTTTAAGGTTTAAATCCCTGGAAGTTTAGGTGTTTTGGGTATTGGTGGTGTAGGTGGCTGCAAACTTTCCAATTTTTGTTGTATCGCTTTAAATTCGGGGGCTTCTTGGTGTTTATTTTGAATCATTTTTTGCTCTACTCGCTCCAAAGTCGGTTGAATCTCTTTGCCTGACAATTTACGATTTAATTCTCTTTCTAAGCTCTCTTTTTTGTCTGCGTGGTTCGCAGGCACTTCGGTCTGATTTTAGAAGACCGAACCTTTTTTCGAGAAAAACGCTTGACGTTTTGTGAGAAAAAATCAAGGAATTTTTATTGCGTTGAGCAATAAAAAGGGCTGAAAGCCATAAATGTTTAGCTGATCTGTAAAGTGGCTTTAAGCCACTTTTATGGTCGGCTAAACATTTATCTCGGATAATTTGCGGATATTTCATCATTTATCTATTAAAGAGAAAACAAAAAAGTGTGAGCTTGATTTTTTTATTTTATTTTTTGTGGCATACTATTAGTATGGATAATTGATTGGTTAGAGAAGTAAAAATAAGCAACTGATTTTTAAGGTTGCAAAAGAGGAAACAGAATACAATTTTAATGGGTTTTGCATCAACATATTTAGAAAAAATAAATTTTAATAGCTAGTTGAAAAAAATAATTTATATTTAGTTTAGATAAAAAAGAAACAGAGATTTTTTAAAAGATTTTACAATAAAGGAGGAAAAAGAAATATATACGAGGAAACAAAACAATTTATCTTTAGCTATTAAATTCAATTATAAGTATAAATCTATTTAAAGTCTATTGTGTAACGTTATGTGATTACACGATAGATAGGCACACAAACGAAAGAAAAAGGAGGAGAAAGTTGATAGTAAAATTCGTAGCAGTTAAAGTTGGTTATCCCAGTGATTAGCTATCCTGGGACGTAAAGAAAAAACAAATAGTGGGCGTGTTTTAAAGTGCCTACTGTTCTCATATTTTTATTTTTATATAGCTTGTCATTGCTTCAAATGACTACGTTTTTATAGCTTTTTTAAGAAGGAATAAAAAGCATCGTGGGACGTTTCACCCTCGGTCCGACTGCTTGGACAAACTAAAGTTAATACTCGAACGTGCGAGATTATCTGACAGTACCAAAGATACACGACATTGCTTTGGTCGGTTCCCTTACCGAGTTAGTTCATCTAACTGAAAAGCAGAAGAATTGTCGCTTTGTAACTAGCATATTAGCCTAGTTGCAAAGCGGTTTTTTAATACCAAAATGGAGAGGTGGCTTATGGCTAAATCAAGAAAAGAAAAACGTCTAGCACGCAAACAGAAAGCAGAAGAGCAAACAAGGAGTTTGCAGACATCGAACGAGGCTAGATTTGAGAAAGTGTACGAGATTGGTCGTCAGATCATTGATAAAAAATGGTCTGACGGTCAAGGTTTGTCACGTCATCAAGCCAAGAAAGAGGGCGACGTGTATCGCTATATAACCTCTAGAAAGGCGTATAGAGACGCTTTGGCAAATTGGCGTAGGTTTTCCCAGTTCGTAGCGCAGAAGAGCGTAGGAGACGATTTGGACGACTTAGAAGCGATTTTAAAGTATGCAGACCGCTATATCCAAAGTTGCGTTGATAAAGATTTGTCGGCTTGGACGTTAACGACTTATAAAGCTCACTTAGGCAAGGTTTTTGATTTACCGACTACGGCTTTTATTCCAACAAAGCCAAGACGTAGAGCTGATGCCAAGCGCTCACGTGTAGACGTGGAGAGCGACAAACATATCTCACAAGAGAAAAAGGACTTTTTCGAGATGGTGGGCGGAGCTACTGGCTTGCGTAAGTCTGAATTGCAAAATATCAAGGGTTCAGCGCTTGAGAAAGAACGTGACCTAGACGGATTTTATTACTTTCACATCAAAGGAAAAGGGGGCAAGTGGCGTAGAAGTCCGCTTGTGGCAAGGAACGAGGAAGAAGAACGTCTTATCGTTTCTTTATTCCGTCAAAACGAGGATTTTTACGTCTTTAACGACAGAATAAACGAGGTTCAGACTTACGCAGTACCGAAGAAGTTAGACGAACACTCGGCACGAGCTGAATATGCCAAGCGTGTCTATTTGATGTACGAGAGAGACGTGACCGTTCTTCCGAAGTCGCAAAAGACTTTTTTGCGCAAGGATCTGAAAGGTCACGTCTTGGATAAAACGGCAGAACGTGCAGCATCAAAGGCGCTTGGGCATGAACGAGTGGACGAGTTTAGAAAATCTTATGCTTACAAGCTTGTAAAATAAGCGTTTGTAGGAAGTTTTCATGATAGATTATCCACGTTCGAGGTCGAAAGTGCGTCATAATGCTCGTCTCAACACCTCAAAAACCCAGTCATATCAAGGATTTGCGAGTTTTATGGGTGTAGAAATGTCGGTAGAAAAAAGATACACATTACAAGTGCATAGATAGGGTACAAACTGTATCAATCCAAGGGCTACAAAGGGTTAGAGCTTCTGTATTAACTGTATTAAAGCAGTTTAGTTAGATTGATTGCTAATAAGCGAGGGTGTAAGCCCTAAAGAGCGAAGCTCTCTTGGTGCGTGAGCGTAGCGAACATGGTTCACTTGGATAAACCAGTCAAGAAGATTTTTAAAAAAGAAAATGGATAGAGGAAAAACGAGCGTAGCGAGTCTTTTTATATATATATTTAATTTAATGTTTAATAATATATTTAGCACCTCCGCGAGCCTTAGAGCGCCAAGGGTTTTCGAGTTTTATGGGTGTAGAAATGTCGGTTTATGGGTGTAGGAATGTCGGTTTATGGGTGTAGGAATGTCGGTTTATTAAGAACAAATATAAATATTTGCTTTATAAAGTTTTTAGTGGTATAATTAAGAAGAAATGAAAAGGAGTTCTTAATGGCTAATGAAGTAGTTAAGCATCACAATGATTTAAACACAGTTATCATGAGAAAATGGACAGCGGAAGAGATGAATTTCTTTTTTGCGATTATTGCAAAAGCAAGGGATAAAGGCACTTCTGACCTTGTTTTCGATAAATATCAGTTAGCAGAACTGGCAAACTATTCTATCGAACACAATAAGCGATTTTACGACACAATGGACAGTCTAGCAAATAACATTTCTCAATTAAGATACATCGAGAAAACAAAGAATTCTATCGAGTACATGCCACTTTTTACACGGTTTAAAGTTGAATGGGAAGAGGATTTGTCAGACATGCAAGCCCAAGTTTCTGTATCCCCTCTTTTTGAGTATATTTTGAATAAGTTATCAGCAAATTTCACTCAATACGAGCTACAAGAGTTTACTTCCATTCGCTCGACTTACGCAAAAACTGCTTACAGACTTCTCAAGCAATGGCGAACGGTTGGACGAAAAGAGTTCAAGATTGATGAATTTAAGTTGCTCATGGATACTCCAAAATATTATCAAATTTCAGACATTGACCGACTGGTAATCAAGCCTATTCTAAAGCAATTATCTCCGTATTTTGAGGATTTAAAAGTCAAAAAAATCAAGTCGAAAAAGCGAGGAAACCCAGTTTTAGCGTATGAATTTACATGGAAAAAAGAAGTAGCTGGCACGTATGATCCAGACAAGTTCAACATGCCAAAACCAAAGAAAACAACGAAGAAAACAAACGTCCCTGGATGGTCAGAACCTGATTATAAGAACACGACACCAGAAGAAACAAGAGTTAAATTAGAAGCTAAAAAGCAAGAGATGTTAGCTCGTTTAGAGAATGAGAATTAAAAAAGCAAGATCACTTTGACCTTGCTTTTTCTTGTGTTGTTTTTTAAGGCAATATAACGTGTTTTTAGAGCTTTAAAGGTTAGGGTGGTATATTTACCCTCGGAAGACATTTCTCTTCGTTTTTCATTGTAATTGATAAGCGTTTCAGACCTTAAAATCGATTGTAGGATTTTTTCTTCCCAAAAACTCTCCAGGAGGGATTTTTTTAATTGCTGATGAAAAAGAGCTGATTTTATTCAAAAATCGTGCATATTTGATGCTGAGACGAGCGTTCTGACGTTGTTTTAGCTTGATTCATGGACGATAGACCACGAAAAAACCCTTGCGGCTCAAGGGTTTAGGTTCGTTTTGCTATTGAGATACTTCTTTCAGAAAAAGAAACATTTTTCGGAAAGTTGTTTTTTTGAAGAAAATAGGTGTTTTTCGCAAAAAGATGCCATCTGTTTTTGTCGACCATCGAAAGCAAATCAAGTAGTTTGAGATTATATTTTGATGGTGCCTATCAAAGGAGCAAGAGGAGAGTAAAAGCGGATCTTTAAAAGGTAAGCTTTTTATAATACGATATATATATAAAGTGCGATGATAAGAGTAATCAAGAGGATCAATAAGATGGAAAAAATTATTTTTTTCATGATGAGTTTTCCTTTCTGCGATTTTTTGGTTAATAATGTTATTCAGGATTTGCGATTATCTCCTTTCTAACCTAAACAACTTCTATCCCATAATCTGCATATCGTCGGACTAAGCCCTCACTTTAGCAGCCTTTATGATCGTTTTTTGAATAACCTTGCCCAAAACCCTCGTTTTTCTTCCAGTAATAGGGCTTTTTCTTTATTCGATTCAAGTGAGAGTATCTGCTGGTTTTTCAATAATTCCTGAAGGTTTTCAATTTGCTTATTTTTTTCTTCCAATTCTGTTTTTAAGATATGTATTACATCTTCATTACTTTGTACATCATCTTGTATCACATCTGAAAAAAGTATTGATCGCACATATTCTGAAATCTTCAACCCCTTATCCTTAGCAATTTTGTCAATCTGTTCTTTTTCAGTTAAAGATAGTCTGATGTTTAATGTTTTTTGTTTCTGTTCTGCCAATTGTTTTACCTATGTCGCACTTTCGTTTTACATTGTATTACAAATTTTACCGTTGTTTTTAGATTTTGTCTAATAACTTTTGTTTTTCTTCTTCCATTTTTCGTTGCTCGTCTGCTGATGTTTTATTCTGATAATCTGGAGAGGGCTTTTTTTGAGCGTGAGCTATGGCGTTCTTGTGCCTGTGCGGTTAGGAAGACCGAATCTTTTTTCTCACAAAACGCTTGACGTTTTGTGAGAAAAATCAAGGAATTTTTGGAGTGTGGAGCGACAAAAAGGGCTGAAAGCAACTTTTATAGATCAGCTTAACATTTATCTCGGGTGATAAACGGTTTGTTTTCTTACTTGTTGTCAAATAGACCATGGAATAAAGTAAGCGGTCATGATATAATAACAAAGCTATCGGAAAACCGATTGCGTTCCGTGAGGTTCGTGAGAGGAGGTGATAGTCGTGAGTTACTTAATCGAGCTCTTCCTCAATGTTATGGCAAATGTGTTGGCATACTTCATTTGCAAATGGTTAGACGATGAGGAATAACGGTAGCTAGCCTAAAAACACCCGTTAATCTGCAAAGAACGTAAAAAAAGCCCTAAGGAACTGGCATTCCTTAGGGCTTTGGTGTAGCCTTGAGCTACTTAATCGGCAAAGACATTATATCACGTTAGAGGGGTACGTGTCAAAAACAAGGACATGTGGGAGAAATTTTGGGGGATTTTTCAATAGAAAAATCTAAATCTGGGGGGCTACTACGCCCCCCCCCTTTTAAGTGCCGAGTGCCAAATTAAGAAAAAAAGTACCTTGAAGCTAGATGTATCAAGGGTTTAGACCGGGTCAACAAAAGTCAACAAATCGCCAACAAAATATCAAAAAAAAAATAAAAGTTGAGCTATTTGTTAACAAAATTGTAGAAAAGTGATACACTTTTGAAAAAAACAAGAAGAGGAAGAAAAATGGCGACAGAAAAAAAGAGAGTGTCAATTAGTTTAACTGATGAGCAGTATGAATTGGTTGATAAAATTGCAAAATCAAGAGGATTCTCAAAATCTGCGATTTTTGTTTTGGCGCTTGAAGATTATTTAAAAAATCAAAAACAAAACTAGAAAGGTCAAGAAAAATAAAAAAAGCCGTGCTGGGGGGCACTGGCTAAGCAAAATACTTATTGGGTTAATTATAACTTATGGCTAAAGAAAAAGCAAGATACTTCACTTTCCTACTCTATCCTGAATCAATTCCGAATGACTGGAAATTGAAATTAGAGTTGTTGGGAGTTCCGATTGCGGTCAGCCCTTTGCATGATAAAGATTTGAGTGATGTTGAGGGACAGAAATATAAAAAACCACACTATCATGTGATTTATGTTTCTAAAAATCCGGTTACTGCAGAGAGTGTCAGATTAAAAATCAAGAGAGCTCTTGGAGATAGTAGTGTTGCTTTAGTTCAGATAATTAGAACTAGTATTGAAAATACGTATTTATATCTTACGCATGAATCAAAGGACGCTATCGAAAAGAAAAAGTATAAGTACGATAAGGCTGACATTGAGCATATCAATAACTTTGATATTGACCGTTATGTAACTCTTGACGTCGAGGAAAAAGACGATATGCTTAACGAGGTTTGCGACCTTATCGATGAATATGATATTGCAAATATGCGAGAGCTAAGACGGTTTGTTAAACTGAACGGAGCTGAGCATGGCCTGCCTAGTATTAAAATAATAAACTCAGTTTTGCGGTCACATACGGGATTGATACGGTTATATTTTGATGCTGTATATCAAGAACGTAAGTATGGCAGTAGTATCCTAATATCAATCCCGAGACAGGCGAGATTCTGAGTGAGGTTAGTGATGATTGAATACTAAAAAATGAGTTAATATCTAACTCATTTTTTAGTATATTGCATATTGCCCTAAGGCTTTGAGTAATAAAGACTTATTTATTTTTTTTATTTTGCAAATAGTTAAAAAAGATATAGGAGGAGGAAGTTATTGCTACTGTGTTCCACCATTTAAAAGGGATTTTAAGTGTTCTAGTTATAATAAAACTAATAATCAAAGTTATTATATTACCAAGTATTAGATATAAAAAATATTTTTTTTTGTTCATATCTGTTAAAAATTAATTCGTCCATTGTTAGGAATAGCGTCATTAGCATCCCATTGTTGAGCTAAGTATGTGCCGGGTGAAAGTAAATTCATAGCATAGTCGATGAACACGCTATTTACAATCCATCCTCCTAAATATTTAGCTGCTGCTGAACGAATAGCACTTTTCACTTCATGTTTCCCTTTTACTTTTATTAAATTTGCAAGCCCTGCAGTAGTTCCTCCTAACGCTAGCGAAATTGCTGTATCTATTGCTGCGCCCATCTGGTTGACAGTGATTCCTTGCCATGCTGATCTAAAATAAGAATTAGTTGTTGGCAATGTATAATCATTTTGAAGTTGACGTTCTATTACTTCTTCAATCCATTCTTTTGATACATCTGGGTGTAGAGCTTGTATTTCATTAGCGAGAGAATCTTTTTGAGTATCGGTTAGCGATTCAATAGGAGTTAATGTTTCATTTGTTGAAGATACTTGTTGAGTATTTGCGTAAACAGATGTTGCACTTGGTAGGCTCGCTATACTTAAGGTTAAAATAGCCAATAGAGCGCTTGTATATTTTATTGTCTTTTTCATGGTGATTTTCCTTTCTATGTTTTATTTTGTTGACTATGTCTTTTGTTTAAGATTTATGATTATCTCCTTTCCAACCTAAACAAAATGTTTCCGCTTTCGTTTCATGCTTCTTAGTATTGGAAATCAAGAAGGACGACATACCCCCTCTTTTAACCATTGAGCAGGGGTTTTCTCTCTCTTCTTATTCAGGTGATGATACGGGCGTAGGTTATGCCTCCTTTCTTTATTTTATCATCTCCTTGTTAAGTGTTCCGTCCTCGTTGACCGTTTCTAGTTGTACTTCTTCGAGCGGTTCAAATGTAAGTAAAATCTGCGTGTTATTGATAATCGATTTGAAAAATGTCTCTGCTTCTGTTTTGATTGTGTATGCATTCTGAAAGACTGGACTTTTAGCGATGAGGTTCTTCTCCCGCAATTTCTTGACCGTTTTCTGTACAGTCGGATAAGATAAGCTCAGGGTTTGTACAATGGGTTGAATCCCTAAAAGATAGACTTTTTCTTCTTCGATTCTGGTAGCTTTGTCGTAGATAAAACAAAGAATTTTAGAAGCGTAGTCTTCTGTAATAGTAAAAGCGTTCAAGTATTGACGGACTGCCAACTCACGGACAAGAGCCTTATCTTCTGAATAGATGGTGATGTCTGTGATTGTGCGTTCATGGATAGCTTTTTCGCGTTTCACAAAGTCGATTTTGTATCTCAAATCATGAGCAATAGACTTTCGCCCACCTTTCTTTTTGATTTGCGAAACCTCTTGCTTGTCTGTCTCTGTATCGGCTTTTTGCGTTGGTTTAATGTTGCGATTTTGTCTGACCTCTGCATCAATGAAGTCAAGACTGTTGTCTTTAATTTCCATGATTTTTACCCTATTTATATTTTTTTGTAATTGATTTAATTCATAGTTTTCGTATTTCTATTATAGAATACCATAAAATTCTATTTAATGCAAGAAATAAGATTAATTTTACTATAATAATCTGGAAAGGAGCTTTTTGAGCGTGAGCGAGGGCGAGCTTGTGCCTGTGCGGTTCGCAGGCACTTCGGTCTGATTTTGAAGACCGAAACTTTTTTCTCAAAAAGCGTTAAGCGTTTTTTGAGAAAAAATCAAGGAATTTTTTGAGCGTGGAGCGAAAAAAGGGCTGAAAGGCATAAATGTTTAGCTGATCTATAAAGTGGCTAAAAGCCACTTTTATGGTCGGCTAAACATTTACTAGCGAAAAACACAAAATAAGAGAAAAATTTCTTTTTTTATTTTCATCAAAATATGGCATACTATTATTATGAGATAATTGAGAAGATAGAGATACAAAAAAAGACGCGGTAATGTTTGTTCATTGCCGTGTTTTTTGAATGAGGAAAAATAGAAAGGATACAAATTAGAAAGCTAACTCAGTTATCGATAAAGTAAATATGGCAATGGATTTGTATATTAGACCACGTTTTTATAAAAATATGGTCTTGTATATGATCCACGATTGATTGAAACAACGGGTTTATATATTAGACCATGATTTTACGAAAAATGGTCTTTTATGTAATCCATGTTAGAGCAAAATAATGGATTTATATATAATTCCACAAAAATAAAAAATCGTGGGTTTCTATAGTCACCCAAAATTATTAAACCAACATAAAATAACGAAAAAAAGAAAAAGGAGGAAAAGGCTGAGTTTAATAGTTTTTAGCAGTATTTGTATTTGATTTGGAAAGAGAATGAAAAGACAATACGAAGATGATTTGTATTGTGTCCGTCGCGATAAGCGACAAAGCCTTGTCATTGCTTTATATGACACTTCTTTTATAGATTCCTTAGAGAAGTAAACTCAAAGGCGTCATTGGACATCATACCAGTGGTCCATCTGCTTGGACAAACTAAAGTTGTATCCTCAAACGCATGAGGTATTCTGACAGTACGGAAGATTTGCGGATCGCTTCCGTCGGTTCTCTTAACGAAAAGCTAGTGTATAGCTTTGATGAAAGCAGAAAAAATAAATATAGAAAGGGTTCTTATGTCTAAAAAATCATATAAAGAACGACGATTAGCGCGCAAAGCGCGAGAGCAGCAAAAGAAAGCGCTAGAAGAGCAAAAGAAAAATATTTTAAAAACTAGCGAAGAGGCCCGTAGGGAGTGGGTCCAGGCACTGGGTGACGCTGTTATCACTCAAAAATGGCAAGCTGGAAAAGGTAAATCGAGACACCTCGGCAAAAAAGAGGGCGATATATATCGTTATATAACGTCTCAGAAGACGTTTAGAGACGTTTCTGCAGTTTGGCGTAGGTTTTCCCAGTTTGTCGCAGAAAGGAGCAAGGGAGACGATTTAGACAGCTTAGAATCGATTCTAAAGTACGCAGACAGATATTTACAAAGTTGCGTGGATAAAGATTTGTCCGCGTGGACGTTAACGACGTACAAAACGCATTTGGGAAAGGTCTTTGATTTGCCTACAACCGCGTTTATTCCAACAAAACCGCGACAACGCGCGGATATTAAGCGTTCACGTCACGACGTGGAAAGCGACAAGCATATTTCACAAGTAAAACACGACTTTTTCGCAATGGTCGGTGGTGCAACGGGGTTGCGTAAGTCTGAAATGCAAGCGATTCGCGGTACAGCGCTATCTAAAGAACGGGACGAAGACGGCTTTTACTATTTCGTTACAAAAGGCAAAGGGGGGCGGGTTCGCAGAAGCCCTATAATTGCTGATGAAGAGGAAGAACAGCTGATTCTTGCCCTTTTCCGTCAAGCTGGAGACTTTTACGTGTTCAATAACCGCAAAAACGACGTACAGACCTATTCTGTACCCAAAAATCTGGACGAGCACTCTCATAGAGCTGAATATGCTAGGCGTGTCTATAAGCATTACGAACGCAACGTTCTTGATCTACCACGCAAGCAGAAGACGTTTCTACGAAAGGACTTGCGCGGTCACGTGTTGGACAAGTTTGCGGAACTGAAAACGTCTCAAGCATTGGGGCACAATCGAGTAGATGAATTTAGACGTTCTTACGCGTATAAACTCGTAGGGTAGCAAAATAGGCTCAAACCCTTGCCGTTGTAGGGTTTTGTTGTGATAGATAACCCACGTTTTCGATTTTAAATGCGTCAGAACGCTCGTCTCAACACCTTATAAATGCAGTAGTATCAAGGGGTTTCGCTATTTTAATGCTCTAACCGAACCAAACGGACGGCTTTGAGCCGTCTTTCTATTGGCTTCATAAGCTAAACTACAGAATTCATCTAGTGTCAATAGCCATCATCTACTCTCTAGCCTTACACTCTCTTATAGGCCAGCTGTGTTGCATTCAAAACAAAAAGTAAATCGTAAGACCACAAATATTGGATTGATTGCTAACAAGAGGGCGCAAGCCCTCTGGGAGCGAATCGACCAAGAGCCGAAAGGCTCTAAGGCGAAGCCTCAAAAAAATCAAACGAAGGTGTAGATTTTGGGGCGAAACGAAGTGAGACCCTTATTTATATATATTTTATATATGTTTAATAATATATTTAGCGACTCCGTGAGCCTTAGAGCCCCAAGTGTTTCCGAGTTTTATCAAGTACAAAATGTCGGTTTATCAAGTACAAAATGTCGGTTTATCAAGTA
>ERZ773018.1752-NODE-1752-length-11359-cov-2.604919_pt1 | contig 11359 bp, 7 predicted proteins | sample MGYA00580840_ERZ773018 | MGnify/ENA primary metagenome ERZ773018 (study PRJEB29015, sample SAMEA2738125) | human oral metagenome | biome: human oral; feature: human-associated habitat; material: saliva | place: China | collected 2256 ... | reverse complement strand
TTATTTTGACCCTTAAGAAGTGCTAATTCATCAAGAACTTCTTTTTCATTAGATGTCAAACTTGTCTTACCATGTGCTGTAAAAGCGTTACGGATCCTGAATAACGAAGCGTTGTAAAGATTCTTTGCTTTATGAGCAAGTGTATCAAAATATGGAAACATTTCATGTTGAGCATTTACATAAATTCTGTCTATTCTGTACATTAGCTGTAATTCGCCTCCTTTCTATTTGTGAGAACTATTTTTAGATATGTAGGTGTAAACGCCACAAAGATTAGTAATGTTGATTGCATTTTCTTCTGCCGTGCTTTTTGATTGACTACTCGGCTATAAGTAATCGATAATCATCCCTTAATCACTTGATTTTAGCTTGAAGGCAACAAATGAACCTGTTGCCAAGGCTGTAATAGCCATTATTGCAGACATCATAAAGTTATTTGTGACACCTGTTCCAATCTCATCTTTCTTTTTATTTGGGATGTTATTTTGTGGCTCTGATGGATTTCCCTTATCTTTCTTGAATTCAATCTTTGTATACTTCTGAGCATCATCATTTTTAGATAGGACGGCTTCTGCAACCATTTCTCCAGAATCATTATTTAGAACCATTACCTGTAGGTAGTATTTGTTTTCAGTATCATTCTTGCGATAGATCTCGTATTTGTAGTTTCCTAATTGCGTATAGGACAGTTCGATTTCATTTTTGATTTCCAGATTCAATCCTTCGCCTTCCAAGATTACGTCATCATAATCGGATTCAACAGGAATTTTAATGGTGACTTCCTGATCATTTGCTAACACTGGAGTAGCAACTGAAAATAGAATTCCAAGTGCGATCAAGACATTACTTAATATTTTTCTCATTGTTTTTCCGCTTCTTTCTTATATTGTTCTTTTGATATTTCCTGCATTTTCCCTAATAGTACACATCTATACAATGTGTTAGGTGTTTTACAAGTTGTTAATGCAATCAGTTTATCTTCTTCTGTATATCCTCTTGCCTGGTTTTTTGTGTCCAAAGAGAATATTGTTTCGTCAGTTGCTTCTGTAGTGTCATACTTTGTAAACTCTATCTTGTAAATATGTTCTTTGCTTAATATATATCCAGTTTTATGCTTATCGAAGTATTCTTTATCTTCATATTTGTCCAGAGCCCCAAACATGTAGCCTTTGTCCATGTGATGCCCGTAGAGAATATTATAGCTGTCTGAGAAATCTTTCTTGTTTTTAAAATCCAAGAAGATTGAGCCTGCAAGAGAATACTTCCCGTTATAATCTTTGTTAATGTATTCTAAGTTATCTTCGCCCTGCATGATTGGATAGTTCATATTTGTGTCTGGCACATACAACCAAGCAGTAGCTAGTGGAGCATCTTCGAAAGTGATTTCTTTTTCTGTCACTGTTGGATGATACCCCACTTTTTGTTGTGCCTCTACTTGATGATAGATATTGTAGTTGTCTAACATAGAATATCCGCCAATAAGCATGCATACGATACAAACGAGAAGAATAGCATTATCATAGGCATTATTTAGGTGTCTAAATATCTTATTGATGGATTTTCTCATAGTTATTCTGCCGCTTCTTCTCTCTTCTTTTTGATGATCATGAATGCCACTACGCCACCAGCTAAAACTGTAGCTACAGCAGCCTTATTGTTGATCAAGATGCCTGTAGGGATAACGCCTGACTTATCATTTGTATAACCAGTCTTAATCTTGTCTGAAGCACCCAATGTACCAGCTGTTTCGCCTTCTGCTACACCAGCAATCTTTGCTGTTGACTTATAACCATCGGCATCTTCAGTAACAGTGTACTCTGCACCATTGATGAGTGATACCATCTTAACAGACTCGCCATCTGCTAGCTTAAATGTTGCAGTACCATTACCATCTCCATCTGTAACAAGTGTTGTATCACCTAATGTATATGTGAAATTAGGGATAGCCTTCTTGATTTCAAGTGTGAATGTGAATTTTTTGCTCTTATCACCTTGGTTTCCTGTAACCTTCTTCATGATTGTGATTTCATCATCTGCTGATAACTTACCAGAGAATCCATCAACCTTGTCATCAAGAGCATATTGTCCATCACCAGCTGCTGCTAATGCTGGGGCGTCTGTGCCTGTGTGTAGTAATGTTGCTGCAACCTTTAATGTACATATACGTCTAATGTACGTGTGTTACCACTATCTACGACAGCAATATTATCCTTACCACCAACAGTATAACCGCCAGTGATGATATAACGATAGATACCTGGCTCTGTATAAGTGCATGAGCTGAGGTCGATTGTTCCTTCTGTTCCTTGTGTTAGATCCACGTTAGCAATCGTAGGTGTTCCTACGCCAGCCTTAATACCTTGTGTTGTTGCTGTTGCTGCAACTGCTGTGCCTGGAGCTACTGTAGCCTTAAATACCTTTGCTCCTGCTGTACCACCTTCTGTTGTTAATGTTGTGTTAAATGTTACATCACCACCTGTAATTGGTGTGTAAGATGCAGCAAATGCTGTTGCTGTCGTTGCTCCAATTGCTAGAGCTGAAGCTGCTACGCTTCCAAGTAATTTCTTAATTTTCATTTTCTTCTCCTTGTTTCTTCTTTTTTTTACGTGTAAGTAAGATTAGAAACCACGTCTTCGTGTGATGAAGAACACTTTCCCTTCGATATCGCTTTCTTTGATCGTTCCAAATTCTCTGCTATCACTTGTGTCTTCTCTGTAATCATTCAGAACGAAGAGTTCTCCTTCTGGAACCTTGATTGGATACTCTTTTTCACCTTTACTGGTGAGTGAATTCGTGCTTTCGGCAGGTTGCATTCCGTTTACCGTTAAAATTCCTTCTTTTGAAATGTCCACTTCCTGTCCAGATTTTGCGATCACTCGATAGAGTCTGTTTTTATATATTACTACATCGCTTAATTGGGTATCTTTATCATATTTTTCTACCACAACCAAGTCTCCATCCTTGATGGATGGAAACATGTTGTTGTCGTAGTATATCGTGGCTGTTACCACAAATTTATTTAGAAGCACCAGTGCGATGCATGTAACCAAAATTCGTTGGACGAATCCCCATATTTGTCTGTTTTTTCTCTCTTTTTTTACCATTTACTCCTCTTCTGTCTTTTTCTTTTTCTTGATCAACAAGAATATGATTCCACCGATCACAATCAGTGCAATTCCAATTTGTGATAGTTCAACATTTGTTGGTACTACCATTCCCTTTGTATTTACAAACTTGATTTCAGTGGAAGCAGCCTCTTCAGCGATTTCAGCAGTGATTTCTTTACCTTCTTGCTTACTATCTTGCTTACCGATTACTTCTACAGTTGTTGCATAATCATTTTCATCTTCTACAACATTTGCTTCCTTGATCCATGTTCCTTGAGCAAATCCTGATAATGTAGCCTTTTCACCATCTGCAAGTTTGAAGTTGTAATATCCTTCAGCATCTGCTGTTAGTTCACTGTGATTTCCAGTTGCATCAATCAGTGTCAAGTTTCCAGTGTATGGATTATCGTTATTATCCGTTAACTTAGCCTTGAAGTTGAATTTATCGTTCTTATTTCCTGCATTTCCTCTTACATCTTTCGATACACTAATAACTTGTGCTTTTTCGTTATTACATGTCATATAAATATAATCTTCTTGCTTAGGGTTCATCCACTCTGTTGAATAGGCAATTCCAACTTCCCTGTTTTCAGTTGACGTACCTGTCATATCGTTGTTCCAGTTTGGGATGTATCCGTCGGATTCTTCCTCTGTGACCATGATGTCAGCATATTTTGGAATACCTGCAACTTCTACATTTTCACCATTCTTCAATGTAAATGAGAATACAGTGACATCTCCTTGATACTTAACTGTCTTTCTTGTTTGTTCTCCATCTTCATCTGTATGAATGAGTGTTACAACATCTTGTGAACGTAAACCTCGAATACTTCCTGTGAACTGGAAATCTTCGCTAGAGGATGAATTGGTAAGGTTCTTTGCATAGGTTGCAGAGTATACATCTGAAATATCATTTGTTAATACAGCTCTATTTGTCTTGCCTGTTTTCGCTGTATAAACCTTTGAGGTAAAATCTTGGTTTGTTTTGCCGCCTTCATTGTTGATGAGGTTATCATCTTCGAAGATCTTGATTGATGGCGTACAAACAATCTTGTATCCGTCCACCAAGGACTTAACATCCGTTTCTTTTACCTTATATTTAACCTGATCAACACCCTCAAAGACAAACTTTACTGCGATTGTTTTTGAAACATTTGTCGATACGGAAGCTAGCCCATTTTCGTCAGATGTGAAAGTTTCTTCGTATTTGGTTGCTTGGTTTACATATTTGTATGTTGTATTAGGTGTTAATCCGCTAAACTCTACAGTGATATTGAAGTATGTATCTTCGTGTGTTCCAGTATATGTTTCTGGCAAATGCTTTTCAACTACAATCTCTGTTGTGTTTGCCGTTGTTGGTGGAACATCCTTTTTATTTGTGAATACAGCCTCTTTATCAGTATCTAATACTCCTGATGTATTTTCTGCACTTACCTGTGCCCAACCAGTCTGTGGCTGCTCTTGGATTGTGTAGTTTACGTTTACTGGTAATTCAATTTCCGTTGACGAATTTCCATTGATTCTTACAACGGCTTCGCCATTATTGAAGATTACGTTGTTAAACTTTTGGACACCAGAAATACCTTCGCCTGTTAATTTAATGTTGAAGGCAAATGAAGTTCCATCTTCGATATCAACATTCTTTGTAATTTTTAACTTTCTTGTCGTTGTAACAATATTGTTATATTCATTGATAACCGTTGTCTCAAATTTACCCGTCTTATCGTCATAATTTATGATTGAAACCTTTTTACCATTGATTTCCTTTGTTGCATCTACACGTCTGTAGTTTGGATTGTCATCTTCAACCAAATAGTGTTCTTGCGTCTTATCAATAATTGGCATAACGTATGTCATTGAGCCATCTGAATTCTTGATCCACTTGCTATCATCTGTTTCGTAATAGCGTCCACCGTTTGCGGTTAAATCAAATCCCTTTGCTTTGGTTTCTCTCACCCAATATCCTGCGATATTATTCATATCCGTAGGTTTTGTTGCATACTTTTCTTCTGCTACTGGTGAACCGTTTGTGTTGTACTTTAGAATCCATCTTCCAGTGTATTTGTCTGATTCTTGGAAAAGATTGAACTCTGATGTTAATCCATAACCGATATCATTGAATACAGTATTTTCTGATGTCTTAACAATTTGGAGTCCCTTTTTTCTTACGACTACATTGTTACTTTCAAGGAAATTTGGATCTGAATAATTTGAGAAGTCGAAGCTTGTTTGTGCCCCAAGACCATAGATATAATCTACAACCATATTAGCTAGGTATGGCTTCTTTCCGTTTGCATCCACATGATTTGGCTGTGGCATTTTGGATGTATCCATATTTGCATATAAAGAGAATGCTCCAGAGAATCTTCCTGTAAATTGTGAGAAGTCAAACTTAGCACCAAGGATTTCAGCGTTTTGCATGAATCCTCCGTAGTCAGGATATGATGAAGGATTGATATTTTCTTGTGTAATTCCTGTTAGATCAATCACATGCTTCATATTTTTATATAATTGGAATGCAAAGTTCGCATTCTCTATCTTTGATATTCTTTGTCTTGAAAATAAATCTTTGACATCAATTGAAGAGCCACTAAACATGGAATCAATGCGAGTTACTTCTGTAAGGTCTAATGAGGAAAGATTTGCTGTTGAGTCTTCGCCATTGTTATTTGGATCCCAAGCCAACGCAAACATCTCCCTAGCATTCCTTGGTTGCATCTTTAAATTCTCTAAGCCTTCAATTTCTTTTACGGAGGCTCTTGCAAACATTGCTTCAGTGTTCCCAAACTTTAGTTTGGACCAATTCTCTCCAAATTTTATCTTTCTTGCACGTGCACCTCTAAATAGGAAATTTAGACTTACATAATCAGAGAAGTTGGCTCCATCTGGAGTTTCTGTTCTTCCGTGTGCATCCAATACCGTTACATGAGATAAATCAATCATAGCAGCGGATCCAACGTATGGTGAAACCTCTTTTATATTATCGTTCATCAATCTGTTAAAGAAGATCCAAGCCCAACCATTTAGAGTGTGACCTGGAATATAATCACTTGGACAGATTCCTATTGTTTTATCAAAATCTAAGGTTGAAATTCCATTGAACCATGGATACTTTGTTTCTCTGTCTTGGTTAATTTGTTCAAAAGCCCCTAAAACCCAAGCTGGTTTTATTTTTTCTAGGCTTCCATTTCCAGATACTAGTCTCGTGTATCCGTCTTGGTAAACTTCAACTTTTGCCGTTGTTGCTACGCCGTCTGAAAACTGGTCCAGAGGTAGCGATATCTTTAATTCTCCATGTGCAGCTAGTGGTAATTCAGAAGAAAGAATAGGACTACTACCACTTCCTTCTTCTGCGTGTACCGAGCTAGGCAATAGAGTAATGATAAATAATGCTGCTACAAATAGTTTTAATATTCTTTTTATCATTTTTCTTCCCTTTCCTTGTCCTAGAGTCCCTCATCTGGTTCTGGTATCTCTGGGGTTCCCGTGTTACCACTTTCATCTGTATTATTTCCCGCCTGTGGGCTTACAGCAGAACCTGTCGCATCATCAATATTGGTGTAAACCCTGATCTTTGGAATATATCCATCTGGGTTTCCATTCACCCACTTCTTTGTGATAATCAATGAATCTGTTGCGGCTGGCATATTCTTGACAATATACTTGCCGTCAACCTGTTCCATGTCAATAGTATACGTTCCATCATTGTTTACGACTAGAGTATATTCTTTTGGATCCTGCATAAATTTCTTTCTGTCGCTTGTTGTTGGGTTTTGGTTTTCTCTAACTGTATAAGTTCCTACTGGAATATTTACACTTACCTTACCCGTTCCATAATCTGGGGAAACCTTTGTGTTTACTGGTACGCCTTCATAGTCTGTACCTGTGATTTGGAAACTAATATCACCCCATATAGGCTGGTTAGTCTCTCCGTTTAGTTTATACCACTCTACACGAGCAAGTCGGTTGTAATTGAATACAGTGTCGATCTTTGTGTTTGTTGCCTTATTTGTAATCGTTACAACACCATAATCATCAATCTTCACTTCTAACTCATCCTTTAATTTCATGAACTCCTGTGGTGTGTATGTTTCTTTGAGTTTATAAGTTCCCTTTTCGATATTCTTAAAGATAACCTTACCACTCTTATCTGATCTCACCTTTTCAATCAAGTCATTTCCATAATCCGAAGTTCCAGATAATGTAAATTCTACATCTTCGATTGGGGCAGAGATTCCTTCTTTATTAGGGAACGTCTTCTTCTCAAACACCACATTTGCGTGAACACGAGGCGTGTTGAAGATTGTAATTTCTGAAGCCTCTTTATTGTCGATTAACACTCTTCCATTCTCTGTGATCTCGATAACGTGCTTTTCTTCGTTTAAGAAGTAATCTGGAGTTGTTTCGTATTCTGTTAAGGTATATTTACCAACTGGAATCTTCTTGAAATTGATCATTCCCTTGCTGTCTGTTAGTTTGATCTCGTCTACATATTCGCCATAAGAACTTCTACCACTTAGTTTGAACTGGATTCCTGCGATTGGTTGTTTTGTTATAGCGTCTTGCTTATTCAGTTGGAAGTCGCCCATGATCTTATACGTTGTGGTTGTATATCCATTGAAGATATAGTTTGGTGACTCTGCACCAGCTTCTCCAACAGCTGTAGCGTGTGCATATACCACGTTATAGTTCTTATATGCATTTTCGATCACTGGAAGCTGAGCAGGAGCTTTCATATTTAGAATTGCAACAAGTGACTGTGACTTTCCGAGGTAGGCAATTGAATTGTCGCTCTTTCTTCTACAGTCGATTGCAATCGTCTTAATTGCTGAAAGATCCGAATTTGCATCCAATCTTGTGAAATTTTCCAGTTTTTCTTCTGGTGTCAAACCTCTTAGTGTTTCTAAATCAATATCTTCAGTTGAACCGTACAACACTGGAGCGAAGCCTAGTCGCTCCATTTGTGTAGTATCAATTGATTTGAGTATTCCTCGCCAATTTGGCTTGTCACCATCTGGAGTCGTATACTTTTCAATATTATCGAACAAGATGATGTCCTTTGTATTTGAAGTTGCTGAGTTTGCGAAAGTCAGCTTATAGAAATAATCTTCATTTGGAGCTACAACTGTATTTGCTGTAAACTTTCCGTCTGTAGAGTTCTTTACTGCTTTCTTTAGACCAGATGAGAAATATACAAGTGTAGATAGGTTATAAGTTGTATCTGCATAGATAAATCTATTGCCTTTATCTGTTGTTAAGTTACTCATTTGTTCTTTATATGCTCTCAAGATAGAGGCATCATCAGCTGTTCCGTCGGTAATTGCATCATTACCAGTTTCAAAAGCAACTGGGTTATATACATTTCCTCCGTAATCTCTTATGTTGTCATAAGGGAACAAAGTCTTAAACTTCAGAATCGGATGTTCCATCTGATCGGAGGTTTCGAAGATAACAAGTGTACGTCCTGTATTTTTATAATTTTCCTTCGTTGTTACTGTGACATTGTATGTCCTGCTGCCATCTTTTTCTTCGAGTGTAACATTGTTTTCATCTACAATTAGACCTGCTGGCATCAAGTCAAACCACTTGCCACCATCCTGTGGGATTGATGATACGTCTGTGCTTGACGTTCTAGCTGTTTCTTCCGTATCAATCACCCATGTTAATTCATATTGCTTCTTAATACGGTTATTTAATACTTCTGCAACGTTCTTACGAATTCTTTCATCAGTCTGTGTCTTTCTTGCAAAATCGTATTCTAGTGGTGCTGTGTAGTTGAAGATCTCTTCACCATTCGCTTTTCGCATGTATCCATGAACTTCAGACTGGACAATGATGTCTTCCTTGTTGGCAACATAAGCGTCAACCTTTGGAGAATGTTTTAGTTCATAGCTTGAGCCTGCTAAGATCTCAGTGAAGTAATATGGGTTTTTGGACACCAACTTATATGCAATGACATTGTTATCAAACTTTAAGTTGTTACCAGATGACGTTAATCCTTCTTTTATGATGTTGTATTGATTCTTTGCTACATCATAGTCTGCAACATGCACATATTCTGAACTCTGGTTATCATACTTCGCATATACTTCTACAAATGCATTTTCTGGTGTGAAAAATGGATTTGGTTTAAATTTGTTGTACGTAGAATCATATTTTGCATCTATAAATCTTGGATTTAATGCAACATTTTGAATCTGATAGTCTTCAGATGTTAAGTTGTCAATGATACTTCCCATTTCTTTCAGCTTGATTCCATCTACAAACTGTTCGTAGATAACATTCTGCTTGAAATAGTTTTCTGGGAGTCTTTCTTTTCCATCTTCTACTGTGAAATACTCTGGCATTCCGTAAATATAATAGCCAAAGTCAAGATTGTTATATGTTTTTAGTTTTCCATTTTGGAAGTCTTGTAGATCGTATCTTGAATACTCGCTTAATTTCACGCCTACTGAACTCCAGTTTTGTTGGATACTGTCTTTATCTACACGGAAGATGTTATCTCCGTATTGAAGAGAAATGAAATTTCCCTCTTTTACAGACCATGGATCCTTGAAGTAGTTTACATCTACATCTGTTGTTTGCTCCGTTGGTTCATCCTGGTGATCAATGCCTTCTACAATAAATTTGTTGGTTGTCTTAATGGAAACTGCTTGGTCATCTTTGTATTCAGATTTTGGAAATCTATAGAGAACAGAATCAATTCTATCAATGAATTGGTAACTATTTGTTTCGCTATTGTTATCAACCCAGCCATTTGTTCCAATGTTGTACTTGTATGGAACATAAGTCTTTGAACTGTCGTTTGCGTCTACAGCGGTGGATTCGATTGTGAACTTGTATGGTTGGTTTCCTCTTGTTACCGATTTAAACTGCAATTCAGAATAGAAGTATGCGTCCGCATCAGCTGGCTTTTCTCCCCAAGCATCATCCCATTCCTTGAATACATCTCCTACAATGGCTCCCCTTACGCCTTCAATGTTTGCGTAGGTGTTGATTGTAATTTGTTGTAACTCATTTGAGGAAGTTAATTGTCCTCCTGCTGTATCAAGCTCTACTTTTGCGTTTACGTGTTCTGCTGACATTGACATATCTGCATATTCGCTAGCCTTATCCGTTAATTGGTAGGCGTATTCGAAGTTATATGTCTTACCAGATGGAACTGGGCGTCTATTTGAGATAACAACTTCTCCATCAATAATTTCGTACATCCATAGTGATGTTACCTCTTCACCTTGGGCAATCGCTTCCTCGACTTCCTTTTTAGATGGGATAGAAATCTTGAAAGTATCACCAATGGAACCGTCACGTTTCGTGAAGATTGACGCTGGTAGCTTCAGTTTTGCGGTAGGAATTTTTTCTGTTCCACTTACTGAGAACTCTGTTACGTATTTGAAAGAACGTTTCGCCTCGTTTTGTGTTGGGGCGTAAGTGACTTCATCTGTTGTTGTTTGAAACGACTCTATTGCGTTAGTGCTGTTAGATGTAACATCTTCTGCACTTACTGTACGTGGTGTTACAAGTGTGGCAATACAAGTTAATGCCAAGAGTTTCTTAATTAAATTCTGCATTCATTTTTCCTTTCTTTTATTTGAAGCCATTTTCTTTTAGGTACGAGATAAATTCTTTGTAAGATGGATAACTTGAGTTAATCCCAAACTGAGTCAAATCCTTAACCTTTTCAAAGTCAATTTCTGTCACTAATGTTATTATGCTATTTTTTACGGATGCAGTAGCATTTATAACTGAACCTTTCCCGTAATCATTTTCTAAATTTTTCTTATATTCTTCTGCTACCTGTTCAACATTGCTTGCGTTGTAGATGCTTTCGTCTGTTGGATAATCGGTAGAAAAGACAACAGTCTTGATGTTGTCATCTTCATAATTGATTGTAATCGTTTCTCTATTATGTTTTAGGGTAGTTGTTTTATTACTTGCACATCCGATAGACGTGCATAAGAAAATAATAAATAAAGCACTTAAAAATCTTCTCATAAATCCTCTTCTTTCTAAACTAGATTATACTATATGATGCCATATTTTACAAATAGAAAATTTGCTTAAAAGAAAATAAGTAGTAATTTCTACTTATTCTTCATCATTTACTCATTTTTAACTCTTGGTCAATTTCTTGGTGTCTGATTGTGAACATACGAGAGATTGTATCGTAGACTTGTTTAGCTCTAGCCATTTCTGCTTCAAACACTGTTTCTCGCATCAACATGTCTTGTATAATTTCCTTGTCGACTTCT
>ERZ773018.1749-NODE-1749-length-11367-cov-3.358469_pt1 | contig 11367 bp, 13 predicted proteins | sample MGYA00580840_ERZ773018 | MGnify/ENA primary metagenome ERZ773018 (study PRJEB29015, sample SAMEA2738125) | human oral metagenome | biome: human oral; feature: human-associated habitat; material: saliva | place: China | collected 2256 ... | reverse complement strand
AAAACTAGAGAAAAGGATAGCCAAAGAACAAAAATCTTTATCTAAAATGGTTAAATGGAGCAATAACTATAACAAACAAGTATTAAAAATAGCTAAAATATATGAAAGGTTAGATAATATTAAAAAAGATTATCTTCACAAGTTATCTACTAAAATGGCAAATACATATAGTGTTATAGGAATAGAAAGTTTAGATTTAACAGAAATGTCTAGTTCTGATAGAGAATTTAAATTAGGTAAATCCATCAGAATATTAAGTTGGGGTGAATTTACTAGGGAATTAAATTATAAAATGAATGATTTAGGGAAATCTTTAATTAAAGTAAATAAGTTCTTCCCATCTAGTCAGCTATGCTCTGTTTGCAACTACAGAAATAAAGAACTTAAAAATCTTTCAATTAGGGAATGGTTTTGTCCTAAATGCAATAGTTATCATAATAGAGATATTAATGCTGCTATTAATATAAGAAATGAAGCTATTAGATTAAACCAAAATAATATAGAGGAATCTAAATGAAATTAGAAAAGTATGCAAAGGCATTAAGTAAAGCTAAATCATTGTTAGAGTCTGCCTCTACCGTGGATGCGTTGAATCGTGAAATGAGCGATGCTACACAGACTATTACATTAGAAAATGCCAGTAAGAAATTTGCTAAAATTAAGAAAGAGGTTTTATCTCGTTTCTCGAGTAAAGCAAGTGTTAAATTGGAAGGATCTAACGTAGTTATTACAGCTCCACGCAAGGCATCTTTACAATATATTTTGAAACGCTTTAATACTACTACTAACGGATAATATTAAATGGCTGAAAGGAACTATTTTAATTCGATTTGGGAAAGTAAAAAAGGTTCAGGCTTTCAGGTTCTACAGGAATCAGAAGGTAATTCAGTTGTTGATGGAGTCCATATATTAGCTAGGGTATCTGGCCCTTCTTTTTTCCCTGATACAACTTCTAGAAATAATGTTCATTATCCAAAAGAAGCTTGGGAAAATGCAATAAATAATCCTGAATTTCAAGAACGACTACAAAACAAATTAGTGTTCGGTACAATCGGTCATGATCCTGAAATGACTGATAATGAAGTTAGAAATGGTATTCATTCTCATATCGTAAGTAAAGTATGGATTGATGAGAATAATATTGGAATGGCTGAATACTTAATCTTAAACACAGAGCCTGGTAAAGTATTAAATACGCTTTTAAGGGCTGGTAGTAGGGTTTCTGTATCAACTAGGGCTTACGGTGGGATTCAAGAAGATAAATCACCTACAGGGGCGGAGATCGTTGATCCGACTGATTTTAGCTTAGAAAGAATCGACTTTGTTATCGATCCTGGATACAAACAAGCTAAACCGATTTTACAAGAACAAAACAACAAAGAAAATAAAACTCAAGAGGACAATACAATGGCAGATGTCAATGTAATTACAGAACAATTAGAAAAACAAGTATCTTTCTTGACTGAACAATATAGTTTGTCAGCTAAAGATGCTAAAGAATTACAAAAGGCTTTAACTGAAGCTAAAGTAAACGAAGCAAAAAACCAAGCTGAATTAGAAGGCTATCGTGCATTGGGTACTATGGCTAAATTACAAGAATCAGCTAAAAAATTAGCAAAATTTGAAGAATTAGGTGAACCTGAAGATTTAGAGAAAAATCTAGAAGAAGGTGCTGAAACTATTGAAGAATTAACCGCTGAAATTGAACGTTTACAAGCATTAAAAGCTGAATTAGAAGCTAAAGTAGCTGAAAATGATCAAGCTGGTACAGAATTAGAACAAACTAAAACTCAATTAGCTGAATTTGACGATTTAGGTAGTGCTGAAGAAATTCGTGATCTTTTAGGTACAGTTGAAGAAGTACAAGAAGAATTAGATCAATATCGTGAACTAGGCACTGTTGATGAAATCAAAGATGCTTTTGAAAAAATTGAGAAATTTGCTGAAGAATCTGAACAAGCTGAATTACAAGAATTAGCTGATGAATATGGTGCTGATCCTGAAGCTATCAGTTTACTTAAAGCAAAAGGTTTATCTAATGAAGAAATCGAAACAGTATTAGATGGCGTTGCTACCGTTGAAGGTGATGCTGACGTTGATATTACTGAAGAAGATGGTGAAGGTGATGAAGACGTTGAAGGCGAAGACGAAGATGGTGAAGTATTAGGCGAATCTTTAAGCTCTGTAACCTTACGTAGATTATCTCGCATGAAACGTATTGCTGAAAGCAAAGGTAAATCAGGCAACCGTAAAATGGCTGGTAAAAAATCATTTAAAGAATCTCGTAACGCAAATGCGGGTTCAAACCGTTTACTTAGTAAACTTATTAAAGCTTAAACTCTAGAGGAATTAAGAATGTCTAAAAATCGTGAATTAAACGAACAATCTGTAGATTTGATGGCTGAAGGCTATCACAAAAAATATAAAACATTAGTAGAAGCTTACGAAAAAGGTGCTCAGAAAACCCGTATTGGTGAATCTTTAAGCTCTTTTGAAATCGCAGCACTTGGTCAACAATTAGACCAATTTGAAGATTATCGTAGATTCCAAGAATCTATGTCTAACTTAGGTGCTTTAGGTGCTGTTCCTCAAGTGGCAAGCGAAGTAATCGTAGCAGCAAATGCTAACTCTGTAATTCCACTTTTAGCAAGTGTACAACCTGTAAAAGAAGAACATACAATTGTTTACTTCAAAACTACTACTACTAACGATAAAACTTACCAAGATACTAAAGGTGTAATCTCTGATCCACGTGATCTTGATAACCCAGGTGATGGTACTTTAGGTGCAGCACGTGTTAAAGTAGCTTTACCTACTAAAGTAAGTGGCACAGTTAAAACTGTACAAGGTAACATTGATTCTAAATACTTACCTTTACGTCCACGCTATGTTGAAGTAGGTATTGATGGTGTTGGTTTCGGTAAAGATGATGGTCAAGGTCACTTTGTAGCATTCGGTTTTGAAGGTACTATTAACTATGAAACAGGTGCTTACAAAATCACTGTAGATCCAACAGCAACTATCACAGGTGATAAAGTTGTTACTGTTATTGCTGATCGTGATGTTGATAGTGCAAATGAAATCACTAAAGTACAAACCCAATTACAAACAACTGATATTACAGCTGAAGTAATGGCATTAGCGACTGATATGGGTCACTTTGCATCTTTCGCTTTCCAAAATCGTTTTGGTAAAACAGCGATTGATGAAGTAGCGACTGATCTTACACAAGAATTAACTCGTGTAATGAATACTCGTGCAGTTACCGAATTATCTAATACCGCTAAACAAACCACTATTGAATTTGATCGTACACCTCCAGCAAGTGTAAGCTATGCCGAACACAAACTTTCATTTGTTGATACTATCGCTGAAGCTGAAATTGCATTACATAAAGCAAGTGGTGCTAACGCAATCAACCGTATTATCGTTGGTTCTACAGCAGCAGCTACCTTACGTGGTATGCCTGACTTTGTAATGGATGAAGATGCTTCACGTGTAGCGGTAGGTCTTTACGGTTATTATGATGGTATTCCTGTAATTCGTGCAACTAACGTTAAAGGTGTTGCAGATGGTGATATGGTATGTATCAATAACAACGATAGCAACTATTTCAATGCTCCGTTGGTATATGCTCCATTTATGCCATTAATGGTTACTAATACTGTTCAACACGCTAACAACCCATTCCGTAACACAATGGCAGCTGGTGTTTGGGCAGGTATTAAAACTGTAAATCCAAACTTAGGCTTAAAAGTTAAAATTAAAAAATCTTAATTTTAAATTAGTCTAACCTTATTAGGGGAGGAGAGGTTAAAATCTCTTCTCCCCTTTTTTTTACAAATTTAAAAGAAAGGTAAAATAATGAAATTAACAAATAAATCAGAAGGTGGTTTAGCTTTAAATAACGTAACAGCTTACACCTTAGTATTAGAGCCTAAATCTAGTTTAGTATTCCCAAATGGACACTTAGTATCAGGCTATCAAAATGTTTTAAACTTATTCAAAGATACTTTAGATTTTGATTTATCAGTTGAAAAAGAAGATAAGAAAGTTGCTGAAAAAGTAAAAGAAGTTGAACAACCTAAAGAAGAAGTAGTAGCTGAAACAACTGAAGATACAGTAGAAGATACTGAAACTGTTGAAGAAGAAGAAGAAAAGGTTGCTAAACCTAAAAGAACAACTAAAAAAGATAAATAATTTAATAGGTAAGTAACAATGAAACTAGTAGATGCAATAATTGAAACAGATAAGTTAAGGAATATGCAATATCCTAGCGGTAAAGTTCTTAAATATGCTATGCGTTATGTTAGGCACAATAAACAGCTATTTATGCAAGCGGTAGTTGCATCAGGATCACAAAAAGGCGTTACTTACCAAGTTAGGTTAGTGTTTAATGGTATATTAAGTTCAGATAAGCGTACTAGATTATGTACTATGAAATATAAAGATTTAGATGGTTCAATCTATTTTATTCAAAAGCCAACTAGTGAACACCACATTTTAACTAGGTGTAGTTGCTTTACTGGAGATACTTTAATACCCCTTGCAGATGGATATTCTGTACCTATAAAAGATTTAGTAGGTAGAAAAGAGTTTTATGTTTATTCTTTTGACTTAGAGAAAAATAAACCAGTTATAGGTAAAGGTCATTCCGCTAAAAGCTATGGAAAAGACAAGATTATTAAGCTAACCTTAGATAATGGTGAAGTAATAAAATGCACTGAAGACCATTTATTCCTATTAAGAGATGGGACTTATAAAATGGCTTGTGAATTAACTACTGAAGATAGCTTAATGGCTTTATATAGGGATATTGAAAAAGAAGGGTATATGGGTGGTTATGAAGTAGTTTATAACCCTTTAAATGGTGATAAAGAATTTACACATTGGTTATCAGCAGATTTTAATGATAAATATAGACAATCAGAAAGTTGGATGAGATATGATAAAGACTCTAATAAAACAACTTTCAAAGTTCCTGATTCATTAGATAATCATAAACCAGTAAGACACCATAAAGATTATAATAAATTAAATAATTCCCCTTTAAATATAGCGTATATGTTTTACAAAGAGCATTGGGATTATCACTCAATGCACCAATCACCTTCTCAAATTGAGGCTTGGAATAATTATATTCACTCAGAGGAAAATATGTATAGAATGAAATATAATAATCCTATGCAGAATCCTGAAGTCCAAAAGAGAGTAGTAAATACAAGTAGAAGTAGAGGTTATTATGATACTTGTTATAAACATTTTTATAATGAAGATGGAAAACATATTGCTACAGAACTAGTAGAGCAAGGAAAACATCATTTTCAAACAGAAGAACATAAAGAACGTGCAAGGCAGAAAAACTTAGATTTATCTAGCAAAGGTATTCACCCATTCCAAATAGCAGCCAAAGAAGGAAGGTTATGGACTCAAAAACCTGAAAATAAGGATAAAGTTAGTAGATTAAATAGTAGAACAATGAAGAATACTATGAAAACTATGAATCCAGAAACAAAGTACCGTAGAAATGCTGGTAGGGGTGGTAGGTTAGATAAAACCTTAGAATGGTTTAATGCTTTACCTTTAGGAAAACATATTTTTAAACCTAAAGATGTAATTTATGGCGAACAATATGAAAATGGCTGTAATGTAGATGTATTTTCTGTATCTAAAACAGTAAATGAACTAACTAATAAATCAAATGAATTTATTGAAACAGGAGAAAAATCTTCTAAATTATATACGATTATAAAACGTGAAAATTTAGCCTGTAATCATAAAGTAGTTAGCATTGAAGATTGTGGGTACGAAGAAGTCTATTGTTTAACAGTTGATGATTATCATAACTTTGCTATAGACGTAGATAAAGGAAAATTACAATCATCAGGTGTTTTTGTCCACAATTGCAAGGATTTTCAATTTATGTGGCACTGGTGGTTAGGTAATAAAAAAGCTTTACTCGGCCCGCGTATTCCTTATGTAAGAAAAACAACACATTACCCAGAAAAAAATCCTGAACATATTCCAGGTGTGGACAAACATATCCTTACTTTTATTAAAAAGCTTATTTCAATCAGAATGTTAAAAGCTGATCAAAGGGTTAAGTCTTATTTATCTAGACCTAAAAAATCTATTGATCGCTTTGCTAAAATGACTAGGAGGAAATAATGAGTTTATTCCTTTATGAATTTAAGAAAAAGAAAGTAAGAAAAGAACGTATTCGCAATGGTAAAAAAGAAGTTGTTTGGAAATGGGAATATGAAGATGTTCCTAAAGGTTATAAAGTACAAGATGGTAAGCTTGTCAAAATGAGCCAAAAGGAAATTTTGAATAGAAAGAAAGCAGCTAAAAAATCAGCGAATAAATCTAGTACAAAACGCAATAGGCAAATATCCATGAAACGTAGAAAAAGCCTAATTCACACTAAATAAGAGAAATAAGAGAAAATATGAATAAATCAAGAGCTATCAAAGTACTAGAATCTTTGAAAAAAATAAAATTTTATAGTTCACTTAATCCTGACTTCCTAACTCAAGTCAAGAAAGTATGTGATAAAGGATTTTCAAAGGTATCTATTGAATTTAAAAATGATAAAAAACTTTTAAATCAAGTTAAAAGTGATATAGCTAATCTTATTAAATACGCTTCAAACTTAGAAAAAACAAGCAAAAGCTCAAAAGAGTATATTGGGTCTAAAGATCAGTTTGAATACAATAAATTAAAATCAGCTTTATCAAAACTTAATTCTGAATTTTCTAATTTACCAGAAATTAAATAATAAAGGAAAGGATTATGCTAACTTATCAAGAATTAACCGAATTAGCTTTATTAAGAACAGGTCAATATATTTTAGATATTGAAGATATTGAAATTAGTCAAGAAAGATTGGAGCTTATTTTAAAATCAGAATTGCAATGGTTTAGTCAGTATAATCCAGTACGTAAGCAAAAAGACTTTATTTTATATGATGATAAAGAATTTACTGTAGAAGCTGATGGGGTTATACCATTAAACATTACAAATATTAGGCGTAGAAGATACCAAGCTTACCCTCTTTTCAATGCAAGCGTAGGTAGATTTGCAACAAGTTTAAGGTGGAGATATATAGCACCTTATCTTACTTTCCAATATCCTAAAGATATTTATACTGTAGATTTTTATGCACCGCATATTTATTCTGAAGGAAAAATAGATACTTTAGATTTAAGTTCAAAGTTTATAGATCTGTTTATTGCAAGGTTTATGATCGCAATAGGTAGTGGTAGGGCTAGTTTTGTTCTTAATGATATACCTGTTACAACCAATGCTACTGACTTATTAAGCGATGGAAAAGAACTATTACAAACAACCCAAGATTTGATCCGAGAAACAAGCTCTTATCACTTAGCAATTAGAATGTAGGTGATATATGAGAAATAGGAATGTTTACGAAGTCATAGAAAGGGCTACAACTAAATATACAAATAACTTAATCATATCATCAATTAAAGCAACAGGGATTGACTGTATATTATACCGAAAAAACAAAGATAGAGTAACAGACAAAGTTTATGGTATTTATGGTGGTTCTGATTTATCAAGAACGCCATCAACCAGCATTTATGATAAGCCAATCACCGCTGAAAATATAGATGATGTAGATTTGTTTGAACACAATATAGGTCAAGAAACTAACTTAAACTTAGAACAATCAATAGATGAATCTTATGAAGAATTAGTAAGGGTTAGGGTACTTTTAAATACTATGCAATGGAGAGCTATTAGTAATCAGTCAGCAAGTTTTTTAACTGATGATCCAGGATATGTTTATTGTATTTCTGAAATCCCTATTGAACATGGCGATGTATTATTAGTTGATAGCGATACACACCAAATAAAATTTAAATGCTATTACCCTGAACTTATTGGAAATTACCAGTTCAGTGCTTATAGATTTAAAATAACCAACGTACAGGAGTAATTATGACTACACCAAGTAAAACATCAATTACACCTACTGATATTATACACGCCTTAAGTCAAGCAGTTTTAAGTAAATGTAAAAAGACTATACATAGCTTTGTTTTTGATCCTGAAGAAATGTACGAAAGAGCTATAACAGCAGGTAGAGTTGAACAATTTTATCGTGAACCAATTGACTTAGACCAGAAAAAGATTTTTGAAGATAGAAAGCTTTTACCTATGTTGGCGTGGAATAGAACTAACTTAATTCCAAGTGCATTAAATGGGAGACCTAATAGGTTATATTGTGATGTACATGGTAATACTGATTTTAGTACAGCTTTATGTGAATTTACTTTCAACTTTACTTATTATTCTACTAATATGATAGAGCTTGAACAGTTTGAATTAGATTGGAATTTACAGTTAGGATTAAGAGATATTTCATCAATAAAAATATATACTTCAAAAGAAGATTCTATCCCACCTTTTGAATATTCTATTATTTGGGAAAATGAATTACAAAGTATAAACTTTTCTCTTGACCAAAACTATTACAAGTCATTAACAGGATCAGGTAAAATATCTGGTTCTTTCGCATCATTTATAAATCTACCTGAAGATCAACTACCTACAATAAAAGAAATACGATTTAGTGTTTATGATTGTGATGGGAATGAGATTATTGATGATTCATTTAAACCTATTACGGAGTTATTAACAAATGCCAAAAATTAAAACAAACGAAGATATTGCTACCAACGAAGATAAAGTTGAAGATGTAGTAATCAAAGAAGAATTTAAAGAGGTTATTAAACCTTCAAAAGAAGATGTTACTAAGATTAAATTAGTAAACAGGAATGATTATGATGTATTTATTAAATATCGTGATCAAGAATTCTGTATTTCACCAAGGGGCGAAGTAATTTGTAATGAAACAGAATTACAAGAAGATTTGCCAAACGGTGTATTTAAATTAACTATCAAAGGGTAATATAGATAATGAGTAGAGCTTATGTCAATTATCGTGAAAGGGATCTAAGTGCTTACGCTCCAGTTGGTACAAGTTATGGTGCAGCGATTGTTTTACCAGCTTATAAAGGTGAAAGAAACAAAGTACATAACGTAACAAGTAAAGCACAATTACTTAAACTTTTCACACCAAATAATAAAGTTGAAGTTGGAATGAACGTAGCTTTCTGGTCAGCTTTAAAAATCCTTGAAGCTACTAACAATTTACTTGTAGTAGTTCCAAAAGCTGAGGGTTCTTTACGTGCAGGTTTAGAACTGTATAAAGATACCGCACCTGTAGTAGTAGCTAAAGGCATTGAAAATCCACAAGCTTATGACTTTGCAAATAGCCCTAGTGTGCTTATTACAGCAAGTTCAGAAGGTGCTTGGGGTAACGACCTTTACATTACTAACCACTTCTACAAAGAAGATGAGAAAGTTGAATTAGAAGCTAAAGAATCTGATGAAAAAGAAGTATTTAGTTTAACCTTAACTCAAAAATGGGGTAACGGTTTCCCTGTAAAACTATTCTCAAGGTCTTTACCAAAAGAATTAGATCCAAATGAAACTTACTTTATCCGTGCTAAAGATAGTAAGTATGAATTCTATTTCAATCAAAAAGATGCTATCAATGGCACAGGTGAAGCAATTAAAGTAGGAAAATATGCTAAAGGCGATTTCTTTGTTGGGCCAGCTGTTCAATATACAAAAATTCCTAATACTACTTGTATTCGAGTTTTCCACAAATCTAACCTTAACGACCCTGTAAAAACTTATATTGTTTCAAAAGATAAGAAAGCAAGGGATTTAGACGGTAACAACTTATATATTGAAGATGTTATTCGTGATCGTGAATATATCGAGGTATCAGATAACTTACAAGAAGGTAGCTTGCAATTAGCTGATGTAATTGTTCCTACAGCTTTAGATAAAGGTAATAATGGTGAAGCTATCACTACAGGTGATATGATCCGCTCTTTACGTTACTTTGAAAATACTAACGAACAACAATTTAAATTTATTGGCGATGGTGGTTATACTGTTCCAGCGTATCAACAACGCTTAGAGCAATTAGTTAAGAAACGTGGCGATGCTTTTGCGGTATTATCAGCACCTTTAAAAACTCAAGCAAACGTAGATACAGCAGCACAAGAAGTTGTGAACTATCGTAAATATGACTTAAACTTAAATTCAAGTTGGGCTGGTTTATACGCACCACACTTGAAAATTTATGATGAGTTTAATGATCGTGAAGTTTGGACTTCCCCAGATGGCTTTGCAATTAAAGCTATGATTGATACCGCTTCAAACTATGAAATCTGGTATCCAGTAGCAGGTAATACTCGTGGTGTTGTAAGTGCATTAGATACTAAAGTTCACTTTACAGATGGCGATCAAGACTTGCTTTATGATAACGGTGTGAACCCAATTATTTTTGATGCTGGTCAAGGTATCAAAATTTGGGGTCAAAAAACCTTATTATCACAGCCAAGTAAATTAGACCGTATCCACGTTCGCTTATTGCTTATTACAATTGGTCCAGCATTAACTAAAGCATTAAGATCTAAACTATTTGAATTCAATGATAGCCCAACTCGTGCAAGCGTATTAGCTATTGTGAATAGTTATATGGATCGTGTTTTAGCAAGACGTGGTGTAACTAAATATTTATGTGTTTGTGATGAAACAAATAACTTACCAATAGATATTGCAAACAATATCATGAACGTTGATTTGATCGTTTGCCCGAATGCAAGCGTAGAGTTGATCAACTTTACTATGGCGGTAATCAATGAGACCGTTTCATTTGATTTAGCACAACAACAATTATAAGAGGTAATCAATGAGACCTAAATTAAATCAGATTAGGGCGTTAGGTGATTTTGCTGATAACGTTCACTGGTATATTCAGTTTACCACTATTCCAAGTGGAGTTGATTTGAATTCTGATGATATTAACTTGCGTTGTGAATCGGTAGCAATTCCAAAACGTGACGGTACTAAAGTATCTGTCCAAGTTAGGGGTTTACCACCTGTTCACCAACCAGGCTTATATATTCCGGATGGCGAATTTACAGTTACATTATTTGAAACTGTAAATAACAAAATCAGTAAAGGTATTCAACAACTTGTAGAAATGAACTATACACAAGGCGAAGGTAAAGCAAAAACTAAAGCAGATGTTGAGTTTGGTGTACGCTTAGTTCGTATGGATCGTGAGCATAATGAAATTTACGAATACACTTTTATGGGTGTATTTTTAGATAAATACGAACCAGGTGGTGAACTTGGTTCAAGTAGTGCTGACGTACTTAAACCAACTATGACTTTTAGCTATGATGACTTTAGCGAAAAAGCCTTACGATAATTTATATAGGGGGTAGCAATACCCCTATTTTTTAGAGGTTTTTACTT
>ERZ773018.1745-NODE-1745-length-11374-cov-18.731690_pt1 | contig 11374 bp, 2 predicted proteins | sample MGYA00580840_ERZ773018 | MGnify/ENA primary metagenome ERZ773018 (study PRJEB29015, sample SAMEA2738125) | human oral metagenome | biome: human oral; feature: human-associated habitat; material: saliva | place: China | collected 2256 ... | reverse complement strand
CCTCGAAGCGTGCCGACGTCGCGATCGAGCCCGTCGCCATGACCTCCCTCGACTTCGGTATCGAGTCGGGTCAGCTCAACATGACTGTTGGTCAGCAGACGAACATCGGCGTCACGCACCAGCCTGAGAACGCCAACATGACGAAGATCAATTGGTCCGGCGATGACATCGACGTCCTGAACGTCGATGATGAGTCGGGCCTCGTGACTGCCCTGAAGGAGGGCTGCTCGGACGTCCGAGCCGTCTCCGACTACATGGATCCGATGGTCTTCGACCCGGTGATGGCCACCGTCAACGTCTGTGCCACCGAGCTGGGCGAGGACGAGATTGCCGTCGATCACCTGCGCGTGGACATGGAGGAGGGTGAGACCGTCACCCTCAAGCCGCTGCTGCCCGAGAAGTTCAAGGACGCGACCCTGACCTGGGGCCTGGAGTATGGCGGTGCGGTCATCCTGAAGGCTGCCGAGGACGGCAAGAGTGCGACGATCACCGGCGGCAACGTTGCTGACTGGGATCAGGTGAACCTGACCGCCACCCTGCCCGACGGAACCGAGGCAACGGCGACGACGATCGCCGTTGTGAAGTCCCTGAAGCAGGATGCGACCGCTCCCGCGCCGTGGGTTGACCCGCAGCCTCAGCCGGACCCGCAGCCTCAGCCCGATCCGCAGCCGCAGCCGGACCCCCAGCCTCAGCCGGACCCCCAGCCTCAGCCGGACCCCCAGCCTCAGCCGGACCCGCAGCCGCAGCCTCAGCCTGATCCGCAGCCCCAGCCTGATCCCCAGCCCCAGCCGCAGCCGGACCCGCAGCCTCAGCCGCAGCCGGACCCCCAGCCCCAGCCGCAGCCCGCTCCCACGGGCACCTGGATGCAGGACTCGATGGGCTGGTGGTACCGCAATGCTGACGGTTCCTACCCGGCGAACACTGCAGTCACGATTGACCGTCGTGTCTTCCGCTTCGATGCCAGGGGCTACATGCGCACCGGCTGGGTGATGGACCAGGGCTCCTGGTTCTACCACGACGCGAACGGCTACATGGTGACCGGCTGGCTGAACCTGGGTGGCACCTGGTACTACCTGGACGGCAACGGCGCTATGAAGACCGGATGGCTGGACCTGGGCGGTACCTGGTACTACCTGAACGCCTCGGGTGCTATGCAGACCGGCTGGCTGAACCTGGGTGGCACCTGGTACTACCTGGACGCCAACGGCGCATGGGTCAAGTGACCTGACGCCTCTGACACGCACCGGCCGGGCCTGGGAACGCAGCGTTTCGCGTTCCCGGGCCCGGCCCGTTTGACAATTCAGTCGGGCTTAACGGTTGGGTAAGCGGGATTGAGATTGTCACTCTCGTCTTTTCCGGTAGCGTAGTCTCAGACGGCCGCGACGTGGGGGTGCCCACACCGGCAGCAGTCGTCTGTGATACTCAATGGAGAAGGCTTATGTCAATGAAGAAACCAGCTTCCCTCCTGGCGTTTGTCGGCGCGCTCGCGCTCGTGGTGACGGGCCCAGCGTCCGTGGCCTCGCCGATGCTCCCAGGCCACTTGCCCGCACAGGACACCCCGGCCTCGTCCCCGGTGGGCGACGTCAATACTGCGCTGACATCGAAGGACGGGCAGACGCAGGAAGCCGATGCGCCCAGCCAGGACCCGGCGCGTGTCGTCGGCATCATCGTGCAGCTCGCCGATGGGACCGACCGCGCTGCGGCCCTGGCCTCCGTGAACGAGGCCGTGGCCGGGATTTTCCCGAACGCCTCGGTGAGCGTGGAGCGCGAGTACGCCAACGTCCTGGACGGCTTCGCCCTCAAGGCGCCCGCCGGGTCGCTGGACGCGATCCGCAAGGCGCCGGGCGTCACGGCCGCATTCCTGGAGCGCGAGGGGCACGTGAGCGACGTGGCCGCCGTCGATGCCGAGGGCGGCACCCGGGCCTCGAGGGTGGAGGGGCAGGATCCCGCGAACCTGAGCGCCCAACTCATGATGCGCACCGACCAGGTCACCCAGAAGGGCGAGGGCAGGGTCATTGCCGTCATCGACACGGGGGTGGACATGGCGCACCAGGCGTTCACGCCCGCGCTGACCGCCACGCCCGCTCTGTCTGAGGATGCTGTGGATGCCCTCCGGCCCAAGCTGGGGCAGGGCACGACCGGCGTTTACGTTAACGAAAAGTTCCCCTTCGCCTACGACTACGCGGACGACGACAACGACGCCTCCCCGCGTGAGGGCGGCTCTGGCTTCCACGGCACGCACGTCGCCGGCATCGCCGCCGGTAACGCCGACAAGATCGTCGGCACGGCCCCCGACGCGCAGATCATCGTCGGCAAGGTGACGCGCACCGAGGACGACGCGCTCCTGGATTCGGCGCTGCTCGCCTCCCTCGACGACATGGTGGTCCTGCACCCGGACGTTATCAACCTGTCGCTGGGGTGGACGGCCGGCATGGACAACGAGGCCGACTCGGTCTACGCGACCGTCTACAAGAAGCTGGCGGAGGAGGGCATCACCGTCAACGCGGCGGCCGGTAATGCCTTCTCGACCGGATACGGCAACATGTCCGGCAAGGGCCTGCCATATGCGTCGGACCCGGATTCCTCCGTCATGGATGAGCCCGCTACCTACCCGTCCGTCGTCGCCGTCGGCTCCGTCGAGAACGCGCTCATCCGCAACGCCTTCACGGCCGCCGGCATGGACATCGGCTACCAGCGCTCGCGCGGCCTCAACGGCGAGAAGGTCGCCTACTTCTCCGACCTGCCGGTCGGCACCTACGAGTACGTGGACGCCGGATTCGCCTCCGAGGAGGACGTCGCCGGCCTCAAGGAGAAGTACCCCGAGGGTCTTGCCGGTAAGATCGCGCTGGTCTCGCGCGGCAAGATGACCTACCAGAAGAAGGTCGAGAACCTCTACGACCTGCACCCTGCGGGCGTCCTGGTCTACAACAACGTCTCGGTCGGCTCGCTGATCATCATGAACCTGACGACACAGGACGTCCCGGCTGCGTTCATCTCCCAGGCCGACGGCCTGGCGATGCTCGAGGCCGCCGACCATCACCTCACGATGACCGAGGGGCAGGTCCTGCCCCAGTCCACGATCTATGAGGCCTCCGAGTTCTCCGCGTGGGGCGTGTCCCCGGACCTGCGCCTCAAGCCTGAGATCGCGGCGCCCGGTGGCGAGGTTTTCTCATCGATACCGGACGGTGCGTACGAGCAGTCCTCGGGTACGTCGATGGCCACGCCTCAGATGGCTGGTGTCAGCGCGGTCGTGTTGCAGCGGGTTCAGTCTGATCCGTTGTTTGCGTCGATGAGTGCGCGCCAGCAGGCTGATGTGGTGCAGAACCTCATTATGGGCACGGCCCGTCCTCTGACGGATGCGGCGCAGACGACGGGTGCGCTGTACTCCCCGCGTCAGCAGGGTGCGGGCCTGGTGGACGCGCTGGCGGCGACGACCTCGTCGGTGTACCCGACGGTGGTGGGTGCGCCCGAGCAGTCTCGGCCCAAGGCAGACCTGGGGGACGGGACGAAGGGCTGGCACTTTGATGTCACGCTCCACAACCTCTCGGGTGTTCCTGCGACCTATGAGCTGAGTTCGCAGGCTCTGTCGGAGATTGTCGACGGTGGTTTCTTCACGGAGCATTCCTCGGATTGGCGAGGCCATGGCGTGGAGATCACGTACTCCGGTGCCGCTTCCGCCTCGGCTGAGGGTGCGACGGTGACGGTTCCGGCGAGCGGTGAGGCGACCGTCGGCATCGACATCGCGCCGGGTAGTGAGTTTGCCTCCTACGTCGCGGACAATACGCCCAATGGGACGTTCCTGGATGGTTTCGTGCGCTTCGCCTCGAAGACTGACGGACAGCCGGATCTGGCCGTGCCCTACCTGGGCTTCTACGGCGACTGGGGCAAGGCCCCCATCTTCGACGCGCTCGCCTCGACGGGCGGGGCGCACACCCGGGCCTCGGAGATCGTCAACGGTTCCACCGGGGACTCCCTCGGGTACAACCCTCTCATCAAGGTGGCCGACCGCACCGGAAAGCCCAACCCGCAGCGCTACGTGATCTCGCGGTCTGCGGCCTCGGGCGCCCCGACGGTCCTCGAACCCCGCACGGGCACGCTGCGCAGCGTCCACGCGCTCACCAGCACCTACACGAACGAGGCCGGGGAGACAGTCTTCTCGGTGACCAACCACCGGAACTGGAAGTCCATCTACCTGACCAGCACCGAGGAAAACACGTGGGTCGAGGCCTACCATGACTCCACGGCCTTCGACGCGAACGCGGAGAAGTTCGCGCGCATGCCCGACGGCGCGTACAAGCTGACGCTCTTCGCGCACAACGACGGCCCATCGCGCACCGAGCAGTCGATCTCCTACGATTTCCGTCTCGACACCGCGGCGCCCGTCATTTCCGAGCTGGTGTACTCCGGAAAGGGTGAGGGCTTCGTCGTCACCTTCGACGTCACCGATGACTCGCCGCTGGCGGCGGTCGACCTGCACGATCCGGCCGACGGCCTGTGGTTCTACCGCCACGTCTTCACCGAGGACGAGGGCAGCGTCGGCGCCGACGGTCGCTACACGTACCACGTGGAGATTCCGATGAGCGTGATCCAGCAGGCGTGGACCGATCAGGGCGGCACGGGCGACGTCATCGCCAACCCGTACATCCTCGCGTGGGATTACGGCTTGAACCCCTCCGAGGTCTTCCCGATCAACCTGCTGAGCGGCAACCCGGGCACGCCCAGCCCGTGCGTGAGCCCCGAGGGCGGTCACTGGGCCAAGGATGCCGTGGGCTGGTGGTACGTGTGCGCCGACGGCCAGACGTACCTGAAGGCCGGCTGGTTCACCATCGACGGCCGCGACTACCAGTTCGGGCCGTCCGGCTACATGATGACCGGTTTCCTCAAGCGTGCCAGCGGGGAGTGGGTGTACGCCGATTCCGAGGGCGCCCTCGTGGGCGGCTGGGTGCGCGACGGCGGTCAGTGGTACTTCCTCGACCCCGCCACGAAGGTCATGGCCACCGGCTGGCTGGCCAACGGTGGCTCCTGGTACTACCTGACGGGCTCCGGCGCGATGGCGATCGGCTGGGTCGAGGACTCCGGTACCTGGTACTTCCTGAACGCCTCCGGACGGATGGCGACCGGGTGGGTCAAGGACAGGGGTACCTGGTATTACCTGGCCCCGTCCGGCGCGATGCTGACCGGAACGCAAGTTATCAACGGTCGTACCTACGTCTTTGACGAGTCGGGAGCCTGGCAGCGCTAACGCCGGCCGGTTGCTTCTGACTCGTCAGTAGTTCCTTTCCATCCATTGGCGGCCCGTGCCGGAGGGGTCCCATGTGTTGTACCGTGTGATAACCGATAGGTCGAAGTTTGCTTCGCTGTCCCATCGGCACTGAGTCAACACATTGGAGTTACGTAGATGACATCGAAGAAACCGGTGGCGCTGCTCGCGCTCGCTGGCGCGTGCGCGCTCGCGATCGCAGCCCCGGCGTCCCTCGCGTCGCCGCAGGCGCCAGCCCCCCAGGCCGACCCGGGCCCCGCCTCCCCCCAGGCAGCCACGCCCGCCGCCCCCGTCCTGCCCGTGGGCGACGAGAGCACCGCGCTGACCTCGAAGAGCGGCGAAACGCTGGGCTCCTCTTCGTCCCAAGCGTCCTCCGAGGAGGATCCGGCGCGCGTCGTCGGCATCATCGTTCGCCTTCAGGACGGCGCCGACCGCGCGGCCTCCCTCGCCTCCATCAACGAGGCCGTGGCCGGGGCTTTTCCCGGAACCTCCGCCGAGGTGACGCGCGAGTACTCAAACACCTTCTCGGGTGTCGCACTCAAGGCCCCCGCCGGCTCTCTTGACGCGATCCGCGCGGCCAGCGGCGTTCAGGGTGCGTTCATCGACCGTGAGACCCACGTCAGCGATGTGGCGGGAGTCGATGCCGAGGGTGGCTTCCAGGCTACGCGTCTGGCCGACCAGAACCCCGACAACCTCAGCGCCCAGGTCATCATGCACGCCGACCAGGTGTCCCAGAGGGGGCAGGGTAAGGTCGTCGCCATCATCGACACGGGCGTCGATATGACGCACCCCGCCTTCGCGGGCACCCTGTCTGGGACGCCCGCGCTCTCGGCGGACAAGGTGGCTTCCCTCACGCCCCAGCTGGGTGGTGGCAAGGACGGCGTCTACGTCAACGAGAAGTTCCCCTTCGCCTACGACTACGCGGATGAGGATAACGACGCCTCGCCCCTGGAGCCTCACGGGACGCACGTCGCCGGCATCGCCGCGGCCAACGCCGGCGAGATCATGGGCGTGGCCCCCGACGCGCAGATCATCGTCGCGAAGGTCGAGCAGGACGGCGGCGGCATGTTGGACTCCGCGCTGCTGGCCGCCCTCGACGACATGGCGATCCTGCACCCCGACGTCGTGAACCTGTCGCTCGGCCAGGACGCCGGCATGGATAACGCGGCCGACAGCCTCTACGCGGGCGTCTTCGAGACGCTGCAGGACAAGGGCATCATCGTCGACGTGGCCGCCGGTAACGCCTTCTCCTCCGGATACGGCAACGCCTCCGGTAAGAACCTGCCCTACGCCTCCGACCCCGACTCCTCGACCCTGGGTGAGCCCGCCACGTACAGCCCCACGCTGTCCGTGGCCTCGCTCGACAACCTCCTGTCCGTCAACGCCTTCACCGCGGCCGGTAAGAATATCGCCTACCAGCGTGCGCGTGGCGAGGGCGGAGGGGAGATCCCTCAGATCGCCGAGATGACCCCCGGCGACTACGAATACGTCGACGGTGGGTTCGGTACTCGGGAAGACGTCGCAGCCCTGCGCTCGACGTACCCGCAGGGCCTGGACGGGAAGATTGTTCTCGTCTCGCGCGGTCAGATGACCTTCCAGGAGAAGATCGACAACCTGACCTCGCTCAAGCCCGCGGCGATCCTCGTCTACAACAACGTCCCCGGCGACGCGCTCAGCGTCATGAGCCTGACGACGCTCGAGGTTCCCGCCGCCTTCATCTCCCAGGCGGACGGGCAGGCCATGCTGGCCGCCGCCGACCACCACCTGACCCTCGTCGAGGGCCTGACGGTCAGGTCGAACGCCCCCTACTCGATGTCAGACTTCTCCTCGTGGGGCGTGTCCCCGGACCTGCGCCTCAAGCCCGAGGTGACCGCGCCCGGCGGCAACATCTACTCCTCGCTGCCCGAGGACTCCTACGGGTTCATGTCCGGCACGTCGATGGCGACCCCGCAGCTGACGGGCGCCAGCGCGCTCGTCCTGCAGCGCGTCCAGTCCGACCCGCTGTTCGCCTCGATGGACGCGCGTCACAAGTCTGACGTCGTCCAGAACCTCCTCATGGGCACGGCGACCCCCGTCGTCGACCCCCTCCAGGACACCGGCGCCTACTACTCCCCGCGCAAGCAGGGAGCGGGCCTGGTGAACGTCCTGGCGGCCACGACCTCGTCCGTGTACCCATCCGTCGTGGGCGCCGCCGATCCCTCCCGCCCCAAGGCGGACCTCGGCGACGGCACGACGGGCTGGCACTTCGACGTCACCCTCCACAACCTCTCCGGCGTGGCGGCGACCTACGAGATGAACTCGCAGGCGCTCTCCGAGATCGTTGAGGGCGGGTTCTTCACCGGCCACTCCTCCGACTGGCGAGGCCGTGGCGTGGCGATCTCCTACTCCGGCGCGGCCGTGCGCGGCACCGGCGAGAGCGCGACCGTCACCGTCCCGGCCTCGGGCGAGGCCACCGTCGGCGTCGACGTGACGCCCGGTAGCGAGTTCGCTCGCTACGTGAGCGACAACGCCCCCTCCGGCACCTTCCTTGAGGGCTTCGTGCGCTTCACCTCGCGTACCCAGGGGCAGGCCGACCTGACCGTGCCCTACCTGGGCTTCTACGGTGACTGGGGCAAGCCCGCGATCTTCGATTCTCTTGCCTCCGATGGCGACGGACACATCCTGGCCTCGTCGATCGGTGCCACCGACGGCGGAAACATCCTCGGCTACAACCCCCTGGCGAAGGATAGCGAGCGCAGCGGGCGCCCCAACGCCTCCAAGTACGTCATCTCCCGCTCCGACGCGCTCTATGCTCCCAACGCCATCTACCCCAAGACGGGAACGCTGCGCAGCGTCCACACGATGACGACCACCTACACCAACGGGGCCGGCGAGGTCGTCGCCTCCTACGAGTCCCATCAGAACTGGAAGTCGATGCTGAACCCCTCCTCCGGAGCGATCAACCCGGTGGAGCAGGAGCATGCACCGAGGTCCCTGGACCTGACGTCCGACGAGTTCAAGGACCTGCCCGACGGCAACTACAAGCTGACGATCGCCGCGCACAACGACGGGCCCTCGCCCACCGAGCAGTCCATCTCCTACGACTTCCGCGTCGATACGACGCCCCCGGTCGTGGAAGGGGTCGTGTACCATGAGGGCGACTTCGGTGGCCCCGACGTCAGCATTGACGTGAGCGACGATTCGCCCATCGCCGGCGTCACCATGCACGACCCGCGCTCCGGCATGTGGTTCTACCGCTACGTCGCCGATAACGATAGCGACCAGTTGGGAGCCGACGGCAAGTACCACGTGTACATGTCCGTGTCCCTGGGTGACATCGCCCTGGGCTGGCAGGAGCAGGGTTCCACCGAGGAACTCATCTCTCACCCGTACATCCTCGCGTGGGACTACGGCCTCAACCACTCCGAGGCCGTCACTGTTGACCTGCACACCGACAACCCGGGCGTCGTCGCGCCCTGCACCAACCCCGAGGGCGGCCACTGGGTGCGTGACTCCATCGGCTGGTGGTACCAGTGTGCGGGCGGCACCGACTACCTCAAGGGCGGCTGGTTCACGATCAATGGCGTGGACTACCAGTTCGGCCCCACCGGCTACATGGTGACCGGTTTCCTCCAGCGTGCCAACGGCGAGTGGGTGTACGCCGACTCTGAGGGTGCCCTCGTGGGCGGCTGGGTGCGCGACGGCGCCTACGGTGGCCCCTACTGGTACTACATGGATCCCGCGACGAAGGTCATGCGTACCGGCTGGCTGTCCGACGGCGGGTCCTGGTATTACCTGCACGCCAACGGCGTCATGGCGATCGGCTGGGTGCAGGTGGATGGTTCCTGGTACTACCTGAAGGCCTCCGGGGCGATGGCCACCGGCTGGGTGAAGGTGGGCGACTCCTGGTACTACCTGTCCTACTCGGGAGCGATGCTGACGGGCACGCACACGATCAACGGACGCACCTACGTCTTTGACGCGAACGGTGCGTGGGTCGGGTGACCTGACCGCCTCAGACCCGGACGGACTGATTGTCGAGGCCCGGGAGCGTTGCGATGGTGACGCTCTCGGGCCTCTTCATAGTTTGTCGGTAAAATAATTGTCAATTGTTTCCCAATGTGGGACAAAGTTTGTCACATGGCTCGCGTGAGGTATGTTGGGTGTGGCGGCCGACACGGCGGAGCCCTTCCGCCCCTAGGGACGGCCACTGTCGACACATTGGAGTTACGCACATGACAATGAAGAAACCAACGGCGCTTCTCGCGCTCGTCGGTGCCTGCGCGCTGGCCGTCACCGGTCCGGCGTCTCTCGCAGCGCCGCCGACTCCCGCCCAGGGGGCCACGGCCTCGTCCCTGCCCGTGGGCGACATCGACACCGCGCTGACCTCGAAGAGCGGGCAGACCAGCCAGGCCGATCAGGCCCAGGCGAGCGACGAGGCCGACTCGGCCGCCGTCGTGAGCATCATCGTCCAGCTCAATGACGGTGCAGACCGCGCCGCCTCCCTCGCCTCCATCAACGAGGCCGTGGCCGGCGCCTTCCCCGGAACCTCCGCCCAGGTGGAACGCGAGTACGACAACGCCCTGCGGGGCTTCGCGCTCAAGGCCCCCGCCGGATCGTTGGATGCCATCCGCGCGGCGAGCGGCGTCAAGGCCGCCTTCCGTGATCGCGAGACCCGCGTCGAGGATGCCGACGACCAGGTCGCTGGCGAGGGAGCGACGAACTCCGCCCGTACCTCAACCCAGGACCCCGCCAACCTCAGCGCCCAGCTGATGATGCACGCCGACCAGATCACCCAGAAGGGCGACGGGAAGGTCATCGCCGTCATCGACACGGGCGTGGACATGACGCATCCGGCGTTCGCGGGCGCCCTCGGGGGGACCCCCGCGCTCTCGGCGGACAAGGTGGCGTCCCTGACCCCCCAGCTGGGCGACGGCAAGACCGGCACCTACGTGTCGGAGAAGTTCCCCTTCGCCTACGACTACGCGGATAACGACCCGGACGCCTCGCCGACCGGCAAAGCCGGATCGCACGGCACGCACGTCGCCGGCATCACCGCGGGCAACGCGGGCGAAATCGTCGGCATCGCGCCCGACGCGCAGATCATCGTCGCCAAAGTCGCGCGCAGCGTCGAGGGCGACATCACCGATTCCGGGCTGCTCGCCGCACTCGACGACATGGTGATCCTGCACCCCGACGTCATCAACCTGTCGCTCGGCCAGCTCGGAGGCATGGACAACGAGGCCGACTCGGTCTACGCGACCGTCTTCAAGAGCCTGCAGGACGTGGGCGTGACCGTCAACGCGGCAGCCGGCAACCACTACACGGCCGGATACGGCAATACCTCCGGCAAAAACCTGCCCTTCGCGTCCGACCCGGACTCCTCCACCCAGTGCGAGCCAGCGACCTACTCCTCCGTGGTCTCCGTCGCCTCCGTCGATAACTCGCTGGCGCACAGCGCGTTCACCGTCGGCGACCGCGACATTCCCTTCCAGCGGGCCGGTGGCGCTGACGGTCAGAAGATGCCCGACCTGTCCGACCTGACCGGCGGCCCCTTCGAATATGTCGACGGCGGCATCGGTTCGGCCGAGGACGGCGCCGCGCTCAAGGCCAAGTACCCCGAGGGCCTGGCCGGAAAGATCGTGCTGGTCAAGCGAGGCTCCCTCACCTTCCAGACCAAGTTCGACAACATCGCAGGCTCCAAGCCCGCCGGCTTCATCGTCTACAACAACGTTCCCGGTGACTCCCTCGTCGTCATGAGCCTGGCGACGGACGGCGTGCCCGCCGCATTCATTTCGCAGGCGGACGGCGAGGCCATGCTGGCCGCCGCCGACCATCACCTGAGCGTCGCCCCCGGCAAGGTCGTCGCCCCCAGCTCGAAGTACTCCATGTCGAGCTTCTCCTCCTGGGGCGTCACCCCCGACCTGCGCCTCAAGCCCGAGGTCGCCGCACCCGGCGGCAACATCTACTCCTCGGTGCCCGGAGGCACCTACGAGTTCATGTCCGGCACGTCGATGGCGACCCCGCAGATGGCGGGCGTGAGCGCGGTCGTCCTGCAGCGCGTCCAGAATGATCCGCTGTTCGCCTCGATGAGTGCGCGCGAGAAGGTTGACGTCGTCCAGAACCTCATCATGG
>ERZ773018.1733-NODE-1733-length-11401-cov-5.104178_pt1 | contig 11401 bp, 11 predicted proteins | sample MGYA00580840_ERZ773018 | MGnify/ENA primary metagenome ERZ773018 (study PRJEB29015, sample SAMEA2738125) | human oral metagenome | biome: human oral; feature: human-associated habitat; material: saliva | place: China | collected 2256 ... | reverse complement strand
TTGTTTTTCAATCTCGCAAACCAGAAGCAGAGAAATTTGCTGATTGGGTCACTAGTGAAGTTCTCCCCTCTATTCGTAAGCATGGGTTGTATGCGACGGATCAGTTGCTAAACGATCCAGACTTAGCTATCGCGGCCTTTCAAGCATTGAAAGAGGAGCGAGCTAAAAAACAAGCGTTGGAAGCTCAGGTGGAAGCAGACAAGCCAAAGGTTCTCTTTGCTAATGCGGTGTCAGCTAGTCAGACATCTATTTTGATTGGTGACTTTGCTAAGTTGCTCCGTCAGAATGGTTTGGAAATTGGTCAGAATCGTTTGTTTATTTGGTTACGTGAAAATGGATTTCTAATTAACCGAAAAGGAGACTCTTGGAATATGCCAACTCAGCGTAGTATGGATAGGGGATTGTTTGAAATTAAAGAACGAACACACCATGAACCTAATGGAACAATTCGTATCAGTAAAACTACAAAAATTACTGGAAAAGGTCAAGTCTATTTCATGGAAAAACTATTAGCAGAAGTAGCCTAATATTAGCACTCGAAAGGGTGCTTTTAATTTTGGGTGGGTGGTCGGCAGAAATTAAAAGAAAGGAGGAAGTGCATTGGGGTTACTGAATTTATTTAAACGTGAAACACCAACTGCTAGCTTTGAATTTGAAGAGCTGGAGCGAATATTTGGGAATCTACAGTTAAAAAGTCTGGCTGTCGATAAGTCTGCTGAGTTTGTTGCTCGGATTTTTTCTAGGTCAGAGTTTAAGTATCTTGAAAAGGGAAAGACAAAAACATCTGATTGGGATTACTTGTTAAATGTTAGGCCAAATAAAAACGAGTCAGCTTCTGAATTTTGGCAAAAAGTTGTTTATCGTTTGATTACTAAGAACGAAGTTCTAATTTTTCTTACTGATGATGATCAGTTGCTTGTTGCAGATGCTTTTACACGAACTAAATATGCTGTTTATGACGATGTATTTGAGTATGTATCTTGTAGGGGCTATACTTTTGAAAAAAGGTTTAGGATGAGTGAAGTGATTTTCTTGCAATATAATAATAATCGATTGCAAGAGTATGTATCTGATTTATTTTCAGACTATGAGAAACTTCATACTCGTTTAGTCGAGGCTTTGGCGAGAACGAATCAAATCAGGGGAACTCTTAGTACTAGAACAAACGGGAGTTTCAATGATAAAATGCGCGAAAAACTCCAAGCCTATGCTGATGGACTTTTTAAGTCATTTAGCACCAAAACGATTGCGATTGTTCCATCTCAGGATGGAATGGAATACAGTGAGTTAACCAACACTACAGGAACTTCAAATATATCTGTTGAAGAATTAAAAAAACTCAGAAGACAGTTTGATGATGAAGTTGCTGATATATTGGGCATTCCAACAGCTTTGCTACATGGTGACATGGCTAATCTAGAGAATAGTCAAAAAATGTTCAATAGTTATTGTTTTCAGTCTCTTGTTAAGAAGATGAGTGATGGTTTAAATTTTTCATTGCTAACAAGAAGAAGATATGACGATTTAAGCCGCTTTGTTATCGTCGGAGAAGGGCAAAGAGATAAATTTGCACTTGCTGAAAGCATTGATAAACTTATTTCGTCTGGCTCAATGTTGATTAATGAAGTTCGTGCTGAGCTTGGTTTAGAAGCTGTTCCATGGGGGGATAAACCTCTCATCACCAAAAACTATCAAATTGGTGAGCAAATAGAGAAAGGAGGTGATAAGGAAGATGAAGATAATTCCAATTAAGGGTACGATTATTTCTAATGATGACCGCTGGATTTATGACTGGCTTGACTGGGAAGCTACTGCTCCGAAAGATGTCGTCCTTCCTGAAAGTGGGGAACCGATTGAGGTTCATATCAATTCGGGTGGAGGAGATGTTTATGCTGGTAGTGAAATCTATACTGCTATACGTTCATATCCGGGTGACGTGACCGTGAAGATTGTCGGCATTGCTGCAAGCGCAGCGAGTGTGATTGCAATGGCAGGAAATACGGTTGAAATCAGTCCGACTGCCCAAATCATGATCCACAACGTTTCAACGCAAGTGAACGGAGACCACAATGCACTGCTTCATGAGGCTGGTGTGCTAGAAGGATTTAACAAATCTATTGCTAGCGCTTATGTCCATAAGACTGGCAAGGCTCTTGATGACTTGCTTGACTTGATGAACAAGACTACATGGTTTGATGCTGAATCAGCTTTGAATCATGGGTTTGTAGACAAGATTATGTTTACAAATGAAGTCGCTCCAACTTTGGTTGCGAGTGAAACTCCTATGATTCCAAGTGATTTTATCGAGAAAATGAGGTCGGCCATGACTCCTGATATCGATAAAATCGCTGAACTGGTAGCTGAAAAGCTAGAAGCTAAACTACCAGAAAAACAAACTGAAAATACAGACAAGGCTGTCCCAAAAGGGTTCGGTCTTTTTATGTTTTAAGAAAGGAAAAAACAGAATGACAATGCAACTATCTAACCAATTTGAAAAACAACGTCAGGCATTTATGGATGCCGTTGCAAATGGTGCACCTCAAGAAGAGCAAGCGAAGCTATACAACGAAATGCTTGAGTCTATGAGCAATGAAATGATGGCTCAAGCTCGTGAGGCTGCTCGTGAAGAAGTTTCTGCCTTGAATTCATACGATGCCAAGTTGACTGCTGAAGCTCGTGAGTTCTTCAATAACATTGAAAAAACTGCTCCTAAAGGAGTTGAAAAACTCTTTCCACAAGAAACAATTGACCGTATCTTTGAAGATATGGTTATGGCACGTCCACTCCTTCAGCACATCGGCTTGCGTAATGCAGGCATTCGTTTGAAATTCCTTAAATCAACTCAAACTGGTCAAGCAGTTTGGGGTAAAATCAATGCTGAAATTCAAGGACAGCTTAAACAAGAGTTTGCCGAAGAAGAAGCTATCCAGTCTAAGTTGACTGCTTTTGTTGTAATTCCAAAAGACTCTGAAAAGTTCGGACCTGCTTGGTTGCAGAAATTTGTTTCTGCACAAATTACAGAAGCCTTTGCGGCTGCTCTTGAAGCTGCTTACTTGAATGGTGATGGAAATAACAAACCTATTGGACTTTCTCGTACTCTTACTGGAACTGTTTCTGGAGACCAGACAACTTATGCTGAAAAAACAGCTGAAACAACTAAGTTGACTTTTGCCGACTCAGCAACCGTAGTCAAAGAATTGACAAAGGTTTACAAACATCACTCTGCGAAAGCAGACGGTAAAACTCCAGTTGCAGTAGAAGGTAACCTTGTGATGGTTGTTAACCCAGCCGACGCTTGGGATGTGAAGAAACAATACACTTCTTTGAATGCTCAAGGTGTTTATGTCACTGCAATGCCTTACAACCTAATCTTAGTTGAATCTGTAGCACAAACCACTGGTAAAGTTACAACATTTGTCAAAGGTCGTTACGATGCCTTTGTAGGTGGTGGTATTGAATTTGGACGATTTACTGAAACCTATGCTTTAGAAGATTTGAATCTCTACACTGCTAAGCAATTTGCTTATGGTAAAGCACATGATGAAAAGACTGCAGCTGTTTGGGTTTTAAAATTCCCTGAAGCTTAATTTAGGGGTTGAGTCATGACTGCCGAAGTAGAACTTCATTCTCTCCTTGCTGCATTTAAGGAGAGAATGAGGATTTTTCACGATGGAGAGGACACTAACCTTTCCAGGATGTTAGAAAGCTCTGAACAGGCTATTTTTCAATTTGTGGGGACTACAAACTACAATCCTCGAGTGAGAGAGCTTATTTTAGAGCGTGCACGATATGCCTACAATGATCAGGTTGAATTTTTTTATCAAAACTTTCAAGGGGATTTGATGGCATTATCTCTTGAAAATTATAAATCGGAGGAAATAGATGATTAAGGTTTTGAAAGATTTTTATGACCTTAAAGAAGGTCAATATCGCTCAGCTGGGTCTGAATTTGAAGCGACAAAAGAACGCTTTGATGAAATCAATGAAGCATTGCCTGACTTTGTAGAATGGTCAGAAAAACAAACAGAAGTAATAATTCCTGATGTCCCATCATACTAATCGCCCTAGTTATCGTTATAAAAAGCCTGAGTCTCAAAATGGAGACCTGAGAACTCCCCTGACTTTCTATACTTCTAAGGTTAAAGAGGGAGTTGATGGTCGTGATATGAGTTACAAGAAGGCTTTTTATACGATGGGGCAAGTTTACTCCCCTAGTTTCAAAGACATTGAGATTGCGAATGGGAAAGCGATGAAAGCTAAGATGACTTTGAAAATTCGTGACCCTCTAACAGATTATCAGCCTGAAAATCGGCATTTTGTCGAAGTGGGGGATATTCGTCTAGTTGGTAAGAAATGGCAGGTTATTGATGTACGTCCTGATTATGATAATCGGGATTTTTTGATTGTCATTATCGGAGGTGGTCGTGATGTCTAGTGGAGCTAATCTAAAAGGATTTGATGATGTTTTGAGGAACCTTGAAATGCACCTTGGAGATACTAAGGCTAAACGTGCTACTAGTCGGGCACTAAAGGCAGTAGCAAGTGAGACTTTGGAAGAATTTAAAGGCGCTTTAGAAGTCTTTAAAGATACAGGAGAAACTATTGAAAGTGCTACTGTTGGACGTGTAACTGGTTTAGCTGTAGGTGTTCCTGTTGTTAAAATTGGTTTTGGCGAAGGGTCTCGTTGGCGTTTGGTTCACTTGAATGAGTTTGGCTATGCAAAAAAAGCACATCCAAGAGGATTTGGTGTTATTAGACGTTTTTCAGAGGCCAATGCTCAAAAATATAAATATCGAATAGCCAATCAGTTAAAAATTGAAGGATTTAGATGATTAAGGACAAATTAACTGAACTCTACAATGCTTTGGAAGAAGATGAGTCTTTATCTGGTATTAGTATCAAGTCATTTGAACGTCCTGAGACTTTGGGAGATGACGAGACGAGCATTGTCATTATTCCTGTCGGACCTCCAATGCAAACCGCTTATGGTAGCAATACTAGCCTGGCAAAGACTTTTCTCTATCAAATAAATGTAGAGTCTACTAATCGATTGGAGTGTAAAGAACTCCAAGGAAGAATTGAAAAAATAATGGAAAATCAGGGGTTTTATCAGACTGAAGGTGGCCTGGAACAATGGATCCCTGATATCAAACGCTATGTAGACGCTCGGACTTATCGTGGTATGAGCGCACTATATGAGAAATACTAGAAAGAAGGAAAAAGAAATGACAGTAAAAGGAACTGCACTTATTGGACTTAAATCAGTTACCATTTGTGTGCATGATGGAAAGACTCCAACAGTTGGAGAGAACCTTTTCACACTAGAAGGTAAAGATAATGAAGGGGCTACACAGACTGCTAAAGTAACTGGATTATCTAGCGACCCTGTAAAGACTTATGGTAGTAATGTAGCTTATCACGTATCCAATCGAGGGGTAGGTGATGTTAAGGTAGAGATGGGGTTGCTTGATGTCCCATTGGCTTTATATACGAATGCTTTGGGGTATGGCGATGATGATGGTATCTATTACTTCGGTGCAGACACAGTTGCCAAGAATGTTTCCATTTTCATTGAAAGTAATACCGCTAATGGGGAGCCAGTTTACTATGGTTTTTATAAAGGTCAGCTTTCTATGGATGCTATTGATTTTGAAACAATCAAGGATAAGGCGAATGAGTTAGCTACTACTAATGTGAATTTCGCTGCGACAGCTAGTTCAGATGCTGCAACTAATGGTCGTTATGGAGCTATTGTCTATGGTTCAGATGCTGAAAAGTTGAAGAGATTGAAAGGTCAACTTAAAATGGTTGCTGCAGGGTAGAATGAGAGCGTAAGCTCTCTTTTTTACCTTTTTTAGAAAGGAAAGTATATGGCTAAGGTTAAATTTACAATCAAAAATGACAAGGGAGAAGATGTCCTAAAAAAGAGCAAGGAAATCACAACTCGTGATTATCGTGATTATTTGGTCATGAACGACTCTTTGACAAGTGATTTATCTGAGGTAGAGAAGCTTGATAAGCAGTTGGCATTTATTGCTAGTTTGTTTGATGATGTGACAGTAGAACAATTACTAGAAAACACAGATTTTGCGAAAATTATTTCTATTTTTACAGAAATTTATGCTCACTTGGTGGGTGATGTAGACCCAAAGGAAAAGAGCTAGCACCTGGGCAAGCAATCCAACGTTTTTATGGATTTGTCAAGCAAGTTACAGAGGGTCCTTATGGTATGAGTATTCGTGATGTCATGGATACTAGCTGGGAGGATCTGATGGGTGTTTTGGGAAGTCTGGAAACGAGTGAGAAAGAAGAAGTGGTAGACTTGGCAGATTTTTTAGAGAGTCTCTAAGTCATTGCTTTACAAATAGGAAAGGTAGGCATATAATAGAGGTATAAGCGAGGAGGTGGAAGAAATGTCTCGAAAAGAAAAGGCACGCAGAAGATATTGGTTTTGGTTAACCATTTTTATCCTTTATCTTGCTTTTGGCTTGTATTGTATTTGTACAAATTTTGGAGATACCTTGGGCATGCTCTTGCTATCACCCTTTATCTTTGCTTCCTTGCCACTCTATGCTTATCTATTTCTTGGTTTATTTATCTGGGCTTTTATGAGCCTGGCAATGGATGATTTTTATAAAGAATGATGAAAAGTCCGTAAGGGCTTTTTTCTTTGCTCTGAGGAGTTAGGAAGGAGAACAAGATGGCGAGAGGTACGCCGTTAGGAAAGATGTATATAGAGCTAGGTCTGGATGTGTCGAGTTTCAATCCTACTCTATCTGGTGCAAAAAACTCTGTAAAGTACTTTCAACATCAGGTTCGTTCTTTAGATAGTACTTTAAAGGGGAATGAAAAAAATGCTAGCTTACTTCAAGCGAAATACAAGACTTTAGGACAAGCTATTGATTCACAGCGTAAAGTCTTGGATGAGATGAAGAAAAGTTTTGACAAGCTTGATCCTGGAACAGCTAATTTTGACAAGGCTGCTGCTGATATTCAGCGTGAGAATGCTAAGTTAGCAGCAATGGAAGGTCAGCTACGTGGTGTTGAAAAAGCTTTGCAAGATGTAGGGCGTGAAAATAGTTGGTCTGGTAAGATGGATGCCTTGAGTGAGAGATTTGCTAAAGGTGGAGAAAAATTGCGGGCTATGGGCGATGCAATGAAACCTGTATCTGCTGCTTTATTAGCTGGTTTTACGCTTTCTACTAAGAAGGCGATTGACTTTGAAAGTCAGATGAATACAACTAAATCTCTGTTAGCAGACACTATTCCAACAGCGGATGAACTGAACAGTACCACACAAAAGCTGGGCGAAAGTTCTAAAGGTTGGGCGAAACAATATGGGATTTCTACAGCATCTATTAACGAAGGGATGCAAGAAATCATCAAGAAAGGTTTTGATGCCAATCAGACAATCGAAGCCATGCCTGCTATCCTGGATGCTGCAAAGGCATCTGGTGAGGATTTCAATACGGTTATGAACGCCACTACGAATATCTTGCAACAATTTGGGCTATCTACTCAGGATACAGAGCGAGTAACTAATAGTTTAACCTTTGTAGCCAATAAAACGGCTGCTGGTTTCGCTGATATGGGGGCTGCAATGGAGTATGTAGGACCTGTTGCTAAAAACGTAGGGATGGACTTGGAAGAGACTGCCGCTGCTGTTGGTCTTTTGTCCAACAACGGTATCGCTGGTGAAAAGGCTGGTACGGCTCTTCGTGGAGCTTTGACAAGGCTTTTGAAACCATCCGAGCAAAACGCTGAGGCAATGGAAAAACTCGGTTTTTCTGCAGAAGAATTTCGTAGTGGGGCAATTAAGCTACCTGATATTTTGGATCGTATTAAAAAGAATACGGAAGGAATGACAGATGCTCAGAAATCGGCCTTGATTGCTACAGCATTTGGTACAGAAGCTCAGACAGCGATGAATATCTTGGTTGACCAAGGTGGAGATGCTTTGCGTAATCTCGCTAATGAAACCAAGGGCGCGACAACTTATACAAAGGATTTAGCAAATGAATTATCTAAGTCTTCTAAAAATGGGGTGGAGCGTTTTAAATCTAGTTTGGAAGTTCTACAGATTAACATTGGCCAGAAATTATTACCCTTACTGACTCCTACGATTGATAAGGTGAATCAATTTATCGACTGGTTAAGTAAGGCTCCTCCAGCCGTTCAGAGCTTGGCGGTTGGTATTGGTGGTTTTTTGGCTCTAGGATATCCTTTGTTAAACTTCCTAGGCAATGGTGCGACAGCTCTTAGTATCTTGATAAAACACGCTGGTAAATTAAAAGGACTGTTACAAGGTGGTCTCGGTCTTGCTAAAGTAGGAAGTGAAGCCACTGTTTTAGCGGAAGGAGCTGGTGTTGCTACCTCTAGCTCTGGTTTGTTGTCTGGTGCTATTGGTTCTCTGACAAATCCTATTGGTTTGCTAGTGGGTGGTACTGCTTTACTTGCAGGGGGCTTGGTTTATCTGGCTCATAAAAAAGATGAGGCTCGTATCAAGGCAGAGGAATTTGGTTCACAGTTAAGCGATACTGCAAGGAAAGAGTTAAGAGATTTCCAAAGTAAGGTAGATGATACCAGTATAGCAGTTGCTAACTTTGGAACCCACGCTGGCGATGCGGAAAAAGTTTCTGAGGCTTTCAGAAAACTTCATGAAGAAGTAGCAGCAGGTGCTGAAAAAGCTAATCAACGTATGGAAGAATTGGCTAAGAAGTTGGGGTTTAGCGATGAAGAAATCGCTAAAATGAGGTCACGAAACGAACAAGTAGTGGCTAATACAGATGCTATGGCTAATCAAGTTAGTGAGATTTACAAACGCCATAATGGAGATGCTAGCAAGTTCTCTCAAGAAGAAAAAGAAATCGTCTTAAATAATCAGAGAGAGATGATTAAAGCTAGAATCGAAATGATGGAATTATCTGGCGAACAACAGAAGGCGGCAATTCAAGCCTTGAATGGAGAGATTAGCACCTTAAACGAGACCCAGCTAAAACACACTAAAGATGTTTTGAAGAAAGCTCTTGATGAAGAAAATCAATTATACAAAACATCAAAAGATGGATTGAAACAACTCTTAGATGCTAAACGTATCGATCAAGAAACTTACAATAAAAAAATTCAAGAACTTGAAACAAACCACCAGCAAACTATGGAAGCTTTAGGTACTAAGTATTATCAGGTTATGCAAAATCTTGATGCTAAGGTGAAAGCCCGAACTGGTCAAAGTTGGAACTACTGGAAAGAAGCTAAAAAGGTTCTGGAAGAATATGGTTTATCTTATGAAGTGATTGGGCAAAAAGCTGCAGAAGCTTCTCAAAAAATGGGAGAATCTAATAGTATCCTTGCTAAATACACTAGTGATATGAGTAAGGAAACAAGAGAAGCAAATGATGCATGGTCTTTGTTGGTTGGAAATATCAATGAAAATGGTAATTTTGAAGTCAAATCTAATGTAAAAGAAGTAATTGGTGAGGCCACCCAGTCAGCTGAAGGTTGGGAGCAATTGCAATTTATTGTTAAGAATGCCAACTTAAATTCAAATGCCCGAGTAACGATTGCTGAAGCACTTGTTGAATCTGGCAACTGGTCAAGTATGACCTTGGAAGAAAAACAAGCCATCGTAGATAATAAAGCTGGGCTACAAGCTATTTTTGATAGCGAAAGCAACTTAAAAGCATGGAATAGTATGCCTGCTCATATCAAAGAACTCTTCTTGAAGAATGAGAGTGTGATCAATAGCGCCACCGAGGCAACGAAACTGTTAAGTGAATACGATGCACTGCAACCAGCTCAAAAAGAATTCTTGGCAAACAGTCAATCCTTCCAAACAGAAGTAGCGAATTCCAAAGCTGGTCTGTCTTTATGGAATGAAGCGTCAGTATTCGTTAAGAATCTAACAGCAGATTCTTCTAATTTTACAAGTACGTTGAACAACGCCAATATTGGTTTGAATTATTGGAATACTTTATTCCCAGCGCCAAAACCGCTACAAGCAGAAGATAAAACTGCAGAAGCAGTAGCAAGCGCCCAAGCTAGCGTGAACTCGCCTGCGCAAACTTCTCCTATCAGTATTAACGCCACTGATGAAACAGGAGTTGCTTCACAATCTGCCACACTTAGCGTTAACTCTCCTTATCAGTTAAAACCAATTGATATTAACGCTGTTGATTTGACAGGAAACCCTTCGGCTGCTGCAAGCGCTGGAGTGAACGCAGTCAAGCAGAATGGTCCAATTGATATCAACGCTACGAACAATACCGGTGGAGGTATCAACAGTGCTTGGGCATCTTTAAACTCATTGCCAAGTATTAAATTTATCGACGTGGTTACAAGATTCTTCACACAAAAACATGCCCACGGTACCAACTATCACCCTGGCGGTCTTGCTGTTGTCAATGACCAACGCAATAGCACCTACAAGGAAATGGTCACTCTGCCAAACGGTCAGAGTTTTATTCCTCAAGGCAGAGATGTCTTGCTTCCTCTTCCGAGAGGTTCAAAGGTCTTGCGAGCTGATAAGACTAGACGTTTGATGCGTGAGATGGGTGTTCCTAAATATGCTTCTGGTATCGGGATACCGAGCGATGCTAAATTCCTTCGTGAAATGGAACAAGCTCAACAAAATATTGTTGTTCAACACAAATATACAAACAAAGGGCAAGATACAGACAAAGTTGTGTCTGAGATGAGGATTCTGAGAGCAAGTATGGAGAGAATCCTTACTGCTATCCTTGAAAAATCGTCAGATGTCTACTTAGACAATGACATTATCTCACGCAAAACTTATGAACAACATGGGGCCATCTATGCAAGGGAGGGAATTTAATGTTTTACATGATTATTAATGATTTTAATACATCTACTATCCCTCACTGCGTTGTAACGGATTTTGGAGAAATTGAGGTTGCTAAACCTCATGCAGAATCATTAGATGTATATGGTTTGAACGGAAGTTATCGAGTGTTAGATGGTTCTTACGAAAGCTACGAGCGAACGATATCTTTTTATGTACCAAAACTAGTAGATATTTCAACAATTGTAGATAAATTTCAGCCAAAAGAAAATGCAATAGAATTTAGTTATCAACTTGGCTCATATTTCTATGCAGACTTTTCAGGAGCGACCTACAATCGTAACGGAATGCATGCATGGAAGATAGATGTTAAGCTAATCATGCAACCCTTCCGCTACCAAAAAAACGTAGACCCTCTCGTACTTACATCATCAGGTACAATCAACAATCTTGGAACGATCTATTCTGAACCAATTATCGAAATTGAGGGAGATGGAGACATCTCTCTTACAATTGGTCGAAAAACTATGTATCTTGCGATTAAGACAAAGGCTACAATCGATTGTAGGCAAGGTAAGCAGAATATCTACAACGCTACTGGCG
>ERZ773018.1732-NODE-1732-length-11403-cov-2.100194_pt1 | contig 11403 bp, 11 predicted proteins | sample MGYA00580840_ERZ773018 | MGnify/ENA primary metagenome ERZ773018 (study PRJEB29015, sample SAMEA2738125) | human oral metagenome | biome: human oral; feature: human-associated habitat; material: saliva | place: China | collected 2256 ... | reverse complement strand
ATGAAAAACTAATTTTAAATTTTCCAGATGGAACAAAATATATTTTTAGAAACTATAATAAAAGATTAAATGATGAAATTACAAAAAAATTAAAAAGTACAGATAAAAAATTAGAAATAAATTTTGCTAATATTGAATAGAGGAATAATATGATTAAAACTTTAAAAGAAACAGTTGTTTTTAATAGTATAGATGAGAAAACTATAAAAAATATTTTAGAAAAAAATAATATTAAGATAGATGATAAAAGTTATTTTTTAAAAAAGAAATAGGTTATATCAAATATAAAAAAATAATTGAAATAATGGAAGCTTATTCTTCTCAAAATAATATTAATTTTAGCATTTCAGAAGAAATTAAAAGATATATAGATGAAAGAGAATTGTATATTAAGGAAAGATCGAGAGTTGGTTTAGGGATAAAAAAACAATCTGAAGAAATTTTAACAAAATATCATGATTATAGAAAAATTATTGATGAACAAATGGCAAGAAAATTAAGAGATAAACAAGCATGGGATTCATTTTTTATGTATACTATGAAAAAATCAGCAAATTTTTCTGTTCCAGGTTCTGGAAAAACATCTTCAGTTTATGGAGTTTACAGTTTTTTATCTTTTCAAGGTTTAGTTGATAAAATAGTTATGATTGGTCCTAAAAATTCTTTCATTTCTTGGAAAGATGAATTTTATAATTGCTTTAAGGATAAAAGAGAGTTAAAACTATTTAATATCCAAGACTATCCTAATACTAGAGCTAAAAAGAATGCGTTACTATATGAAGCAGCACATAAAAAAAATCTTTTTCTTTTTAATTATGAAAAAGTGATTTTAAAATGGACGCTATTAGTTAGCTTTAAAAGTACTTTTAAAGTTGTTTTGATAGTTTTGAAACTCTTGCTGGGTAGTGATTTTCTTATAGTCATTAGTAGCAAATAGTTTCAAATACACTTCTAACTGCGAAGGTGTCATATAGCTAGCTATGCTGGTTATTAGGTCAGCATTTTCATCTAAGAATAGCATAGTAGGGTAAGCTTGCACCTGTAGGTAGTTAGTAAAAGGGTGAATTGAGTTTCTACGGTCTGCCAAAGCTGGGTCATAACCTTTGTTTTCAAAACGTTGGCCTTTGTAGTTTACCACTTCATTACCTTCACCGTTAAATTTGACCGCATAGTAATTATCATTTACGTATTTTGCTAAATCTTTGTTAGCGAAAGTGTTGCTAGCCAACATCTTACAAGACCACACCAGCTGGTGTATACATCTATAAATATTTTCTTAGGTTTCTTCTTTTGGGCTGCAATTGCTTGGTCAAAAGTCATCCATTTAATTTCTTGAGCTTCAAGAGTAATAGTGGCTGCAAACAAAAGCACCACCATAGCGATAAGTTTTTTTGTCATAAGGTACTTGTATTAATAACATTTATTTTTGCGTAAATGCACCAAAAACTGTGCCAAATTTTACTGCATCTTCGTTAGTACAGAACTGCATCTCGATGGGTAGATAGTGTAAACCCTCCCAGCTTTGCTCAAACCGCACATAATCTTTCTCGGTAGTTAGTACATGCAAGCCTTGCAGTTTTTGCAGTTCTTTATCAGTAAAATGATGATGGTCAGGAAAGGCTATATGCTGAAAGTCAGCTCCTTTCTTCTTCAGAAAATCTAATAACGGCTGCGGATTGGCTATGCCAGTTACTAAGGTAAAAGGTTGTTGTATAAACGATTCTAACGGACTTTCACCTGCTACCGAATACACTTGCTCACTATAGGCTATAGTAGCAAAAACAATGGGGGTTTGTGGGCGGGTCTTTTTCTGCAACTGTGCCACAATACGTTCACGCTCAGCTGCAGGTAGGTCGGGCGGACATTTAGTCACTACCACTATATCGGCTTGCTGCACACGGCTCACCACATCGCGAAGTCGCCCCACAGGTAGTAGCCAATCGTCAGTAAATAGTTGCCCATAAGCCGTTAGTACTATATTTTTAGTCGCTTTTACAGGGCGATGCTGAAAAGCATCATCTAAGATAACCACTGTAGGCGGGGTTGGCAATTGCAACAGCTGCCGCATCCCCTCTACCCTATCTCCACAAACAGCTAAAATAATATCTTTATGAAATTTTTGCCAGAACTGGAAAGGTTCATCGCCTAAATCGTATACTGTACTATTTCCATTAGCTAGTACAAAACCTTTAGATTTGCGTTTATACCCTCTGCTCAACACCCCTACTCTACACTTAGTAATCCACTGCCTGATAAGATATTCTACCATTGGACTCTTGCCTGTCCCTCCTACCGCTACATTGCCCACGCAAATAGTAGGCACCACAAAAGTATGTACTTTAAAAATACCAACGTTATAGCACCAGTGTCGCAATCGAACGATAAGACCATAGAGCAGCGCAAAGGGGAATAGCAAAGGACGAATGACGAATGACAAATGACGCATTATTAAGTTGTTAATTCTCAATTATTAATTATTTATAGTGCCTAAATATTCCTGAATCGGTAGCAGTCCAGAGGGCATATTTTTGTCCGGCAGCGCGAAGCCCATAGTCTGCCCAAGTGTTGCAGGTATAGAGAAAGTTGTAAGTACTTTTGGCTTCGTAAAAAGCATCAGTATTGCCGTAAACGGCATTGGTGGGTATAGGTATATATTTATCTTGTGCATCTTTGTCGAACTGCTGATCGATATAGCTTACCAAGCGTTTGTATTGTGCAGCTGTAAGACTTAGTTGTGCTACTTTTTCATATCCTTCGGTACCTCCTAAATAGGTGGTGTGCATAGCCGAATCACTCATCCAAAAAGCAGCTTTCACCGCTGTAGAGAACTTTAAATCAGCCCAAGTAGGGGTATTGAGGTAAAAGCCTTTGTCGCCCCAACCAAAAGCCAACCAATCGCCTCTCTTTTTTCCTTTGGTATCATCAGGGGAGACTTTGGTAGTCCAATCTATAAACTCATTTTGAGTAGGGAGGACTAAATCGGTATGCATTCCATTAGAGAGAAGGTAGATGGTAATAGTTTTGGGCTCTGTGGTTTTTTCTGCTGCAATGGGAATTAATGGCAACAGCAAGCATAGTAACACATAAAGTGTTACAAAAGCTACTACAAAAAGTAGAGTTTTTAAAAGGTATTTAAAAAGTTTTTTTATCATAGAGAGCTTCCAAAAGTTGTAGTTTTTATTTTATGACAAATTCCTTGGATTACTTCATCAATGTCACCGTATTGAAAATCAACAAATTGTTTGATTTTATCACCATTATAAGTGGTTACTAATCCGAGAGCATCGGCTGTTTGGAGAGTGAGGGTTCGCTTTTTGATACCCAAGAAACTCAAAAAACCGTCTAAACGTGCCAAACGACGCAATACTTTATGTGAAATCTTTTTAGTAGGAGCTTTCACTCCTAATCCTTTGGCTATCTTTTGAAAAACTGATTGATAAGTAAGGTTAGCTGTATTTAGCACAAAGCGTTCTCCCGTAACTTCGGAGAATTGTAAGGCAATCATTGCACGTACCACATCGTCTACCGCCACAAAACCTGTGCCCCCTGTGGGGTAATATTTTAGTCCGCTAGCTACTTTTTTAAACAATAAACCAGATCCTTGCTCGTAGAAATCAGCACCTAACACCACTGAAGGATTTACAATAACTACTGGCAATCCTTCTTGAGAGCCACGCCATACTTCCATCTCACCGCCGTTCTTACTGATAGCATAATCGGTATTATTTTCCTCATTATTCCAATCGTTTTCCTCGTCTATAGGGGTATGAGGCAGAGTTGAAAGAGTAGCTACTGAACTTACATAACAGAGTTTTTTCACCCCAAAGTCGATACTGAGGTTCACTATATTGGCAGTGCCCTGTACGTTCACCTCTATAAGTTTATCAAAATCTTGGGGCTGAAATGAGATTAAACCAGCACAATGAAAAACGAAAGTAACACCCTCGAACGCTTTTTCAAGTGCGGGGATGTTACTTAAGTCTGCTTGTATCCATTCGATAGTGTCAAACTGAGCGGCGCCACTATCGCTGTGTTTTACAAATAATTGTCTGATTTTCTCAAGCGATTGGGTATTGCGGTAGATAGCCCTTACTTTATACGCCTTATTTTTCGTAAGATTCAAAAGCAAGCGGCTGCCTATTTGCCCCGTTCCGCCAGTTACTAAAATCATTATTCTTGTTCTAATGGTATACGTTCGTCGATAAGTTTTAGCGCGATAGGCGAGTCGTTATCATTGTAAAACTCAAATAGGTCTAAGATAGAGTGTACTAAGCGTTCTTCTTCTAATTGCTCTTGTACAAACCATTGCAAGAAGTTTTCTGAAGCATAGTCGTCTGACTGACGCGCTTTCTTGAAAATAGCAAAAATAGACTGAGTTACTTTTATTTCGTGCTCTAAAGTTTTTTCGTATACTTCTTTTAGTGAGCCGAATTCTTGTTGTACTTCTCCTACTTTAGGAGCGAAAGCACGAGCACCGTTTTCATTAAGGAAACGGAAGATTTTCATCATATGGTCTCTCTCTTCTACAGCGTGGTTATAGAAAAACTCGGCACTGCGTGAGTAACCATTGTATTCTGTCCAAGAAGCCATAGCTAAATAAAGCGAACTTGCTTCTGCTTCTTTACTTACTTGTTCGTTAAGAAGGTCGATAATTTCGGGGTGCAAACTAGTTTGCGTTCTGGTGTACTTTGTTTTTGACATACGTTATAATTATTATTAAGTTTTTTAGTGCGGCAAAGGTACTAATTTTTCACCAATTAGCAACTAAAAAAGATATTTATATACCAAATTTTAATTAAATCTATTTTTTATCATTCATCATTATTCCGCTCCTGCCTTCCACTGGTGCAGTACCCTCGAATAGAAATATATAAACACAAAAGTAGCTGCTAATATTACATAGTTATTAGGCAAACCACTTGGCAACAGTCGCCCCTCTATAAGCAATAAGGTGCTGTAGCAAGCGGGTACAAATACAATAAGCGAAAAGTTGATGAGGATAGCCGAATGCAGCTTGCTGATATGCCCTAATAGGTATACTGAGGCAAATATCATCAGATAAGCGGTTAGTATGTACAACCACGCTACCGAATTGCCACCTATGGCAAAGACTGTTATTATTGACAGGATAGCCAAAAGCAGTGCCAGCACGTGCGAAAAGACAATACCAAAAAGAAATGAACGCACATTAGTGACCCGCACACAAAATACTATCAGCGAAAAGAAGAGGGCTATCATCATAAAAATATCAAGATAGCCTAATATCTTTACTACTCCTATTTTATTTTCAGCATTTGTAATAACGTAATACGCCTCTTGTAGCTGAGGGTCATCGTAGTCCATTTTGTTTTCTATTGTAGGGTATTGTAGCTTAAGTGACGCTACATACGAAGACGAGTAATGACACCTAAAACGTACGTCTTCGCCCATCACAAACGATATAAAAAACGAAATAGAGGCAAAAACTATCAGAAAATACTGTACGAACTGCCCGAAGAGTTTGAGCGCATTACTGGGGTAAAAATGCTTAAAGGCGTTGTTTTTGCTCATCTGTACTAACCAGCCTACCAACAGCAAAGTAGAAATGACAAAATTGAGCAAAAAGGCTATTGGAAAGAATTTTTCTATTGTACCAAAATATTTTGTACTAAAGTCTTCTTCATTCACCGAAAAGAAGCCAAACAGAAAGAAAAACAAGTGAGCACAGAAGGCTATGCCCAATAGCCACACTATTTTGGTATTCCACAGAGACGGATAACGCTCTAATAAATATTGTTCTATTTTCTTCATTTGCTTAATAATTTGTTATTCGGGCAGCGCCTTCCAACGCAGCACTGCCTTAGTGTATAGGGCGGTAAAAGCCATTACCACCAGTACAAATAGCCATTGTAATAGGTAATACCCCCAATGATAAGGCTCTGTAAAAAAATCTAACCCATCTGATAACGCATTGAATGTATTGTAATCATAGTAGTTTTCTGATATAAAGGCTAAATAGAGACAATGATAGATAAGTTTTATCAATAGATACCCTAAAAAGAAAAATGCTAAGCCAAAAAATGTTATTGATACATTCAGCAGCACCCCACTGAAGAGCTTGCGTATCTTGCCCTGCAGCTTGAGTGAAAGCACTAACACAACTACATAGGTAAGCAGAAAGAGCCCCATTGCGCATTCTTCATCGTAATAAGAGGTAAACTCGGTTAGCGGAATAAAGAGTATTGCCAGCATCGTGACTAACAGACTCAGTACCCCCGAAAAGACTACCGAAAACAGAAAAGTGCGGAGCCCCGTAGCACGTATGCAGAAAAGCACCATCGCCATAAAAAACGACAATATTACAAACACTTGTAATGGCTCATATACACAATATTTAAAATCTGTTTCTTTAAGCCTTTGGGCATTTTGGGCTATGTAATACTCTTCTACCTGCTCTTGCGGATAATAGTCGGTATAGTCGTACATCTGGTAATCCTCTGGATAGTACTGTAGCACTTCGTCTATATAGCTATCGGTATACCGCCAGTGTGCCTTTGCTTTCTGGCCTGCAAAAAACGGTACCTCCAACGAAATTGATAGCAGTATCGTCAGAAAGAAACATACGAACTGCCCAAAAAGTTGTCGTGCCTTTAACGGATAAAAATGCTGCAAGGCATTATTGCGGAACAGATAGATAAGCCAGCCTACTAACAGCAGCACACTAACAATAAGGTTTAGTATTAAGGGTATCCCTTCGTAGCTACTGTAGATACTGTAGTAGCTATCTTTGAGCATATCGTCATTTATAAGACAAAAACCGCCTATAAAAAACAACACCTGCGCCAAAAGTGCTAAGGGCAGTACCCACACGATGTGCGTATTCCAAATAGTAGGATAACGCTCTAACAAATACTTATTCATAACTCCTCCTGTGTTTAACTTACAAAAAACCTACGTGTAGAAGCCGATATATTGCGAATGTAAGTCAGGTCTATCTTTGCCTTACCCAAAGCCTCTAATACCGCTGAATACTCGGTATTAGGACGGAAATACGCTACATATACGCCTCCGTTATAGTAGAGTTTCTCAAGCGCAAATGCTTTGAATACTGCCATCAATTCTTCGCGGGTGTTAGTAGTATCTATCTCTACTATCAGCGGCATAGCCTCTTCTGTAGCAGTTGCCTCGGCATTATCTCTATACTGACCGTTGCGCAAGAATATTACCTTATCTGAAATTTTCTCTACCTCAAAAAGCTGCTGCGAACTGAGGATAAGGGCAATAGGGTGATTTACCGAGTTGGCTATCATCTTCAGGTCTTCTAAAATAACCTGTTGTGCCAATACGTCCAAATTGCCCAAAGGCTCATCGAGTAGGAGAATTTCGGGCTGGCGCAAAAGGGTACGCGCTAACTCAAAGCGCATTTTATAACCTGATGAAAGCGCATTCCAGTCTAAGTGTTGGTACTGCCAAAGCCCTAAGCGGGCAATCATAAGCAGGGTACGCAGCTCGTTTTCTTCAGCCGGAATACCATAGCTTGAAAGGGTAAATTTCAGATTGTCTTTCAGGCTACCATACCACTTTTCGGTGCGCTGGGGTATGTAGATAAGTTTGGTACGCAGGTCATAGTCGTTCTTAGGTCGCTCGGTAAAGTAGTATTTCACTACTCCCGAATCGTATGATAGGTCGCGTGCTAAAATGCGCAATAGGGTAGTTTTACCATTGCCGTTCTCGCCTACCAACCCATATACTTGTCCTTTTTTGATAGAAAGCGAGATAGGACCTAACTGAAAGCGCCCTAAAGCATAGTGCTTGCGCACCTCTTCAGCTACTAATACAGCCGTTTCTGTAGGGAGTTCCGTTACCTTGCAATCGGCTATCTCTCTGAGTAGCACTGTAGCTTTTTCGATAAGAGTCTCTACCTCAGCAGGGTGTTTTTCTTTCCAATCGGTCAGAGCGATGGCTTTCTCATAAATAGACATCTGCTGCGTATCGGCAGCACAATCTAACAATTTTCTGAAAGCCAAACCTATATCTTTCTGTGTAAAATATTGCAGTGTTTCTTGCACACGTAGCTGGTGTTTATTCATAACAAAACATTTATGGCGACAAAGATACTAAATAAAGACGAAATGCGAAAGACTAAACACAAAAAAGTTACCCGAAGAAAATACTCCTTCGGGCAACTCCGTCTATTTAGGTTCTTGTTTAGTCTGTTGTAGGTTGTCTTTTACTCGTTTTGTACCATTTTAGCGTTCGATTCTATTTCAGCCTGTGGTATTTGGTATACCCAACGTTTGTCGCCCGCAGGTACTACTACGTTAAATGTATGGTTGCTACCCGCCTCAGAGCGGTCTACCCCTAAATGCCAACGTTTGAAATCGAAGAAAGCAGTACCTTCGCCCCAAAGCTCTATACGGCGTTGCGTGCGCACTTCTTCGCGCATAGCCGCTTGGGTAGTTGCGGTGAGTGTATAAGAGGGGTCGCGATAGTTCTGCATAAAATCTTCGAGGGTAGTTTTGGCAGTAGTCAAATCGTTTTGCTCTACTAAAGCCTCTACGTACAAAAAGAAAGGATCTTCGATGCGTATAAAGCAGTAATCGCTCAAGAATTTTTGGTCGGTAGCGTACTTTACATTAGCGTAATTGGGCAAACTATAGCGGTCGGCTATCGCAGGGAAAAGCGTACTATTGATGTATATTTTCTTGCGCACATCGGTATCGGCTATTTTAGCGTAGAGGTTGCTGTACATATTCTTATAAGCCCCTGCTCCCCCTGCATACCCTTGTGTTATGGTATTGTCGATATGCGAGTAGAAAGAACCCCAAGAGGTGGTAGTTTGCTGGGTGATATCGTAGCCCCAGAGCCAAGAGGTGTTACTAATATCCCACTTAGCCCCTTGCACTTCAGCCATAGAAGTATAATTGAAATCGGTTGCGTTGAGTACAATTTGGGCGTATTGGGCTACCTTTGCCCACTCCTCTTTATGTGCATACACTTTGGCAAAATAAGCAGCGGCGACAGCTTTGTCTACATCTTCTTTGCTTTCGGTGATGGTAAAGCGGGCATCATCTACCACTGATAGGTCTTCTTCCATTTGGCGATATACTTCGGCTACTGTGGCACGCGGTAGTTTGCCATCGGTAGGTTTGAGCATTAGGGGAACCCCTAATTTAGACTCGTTGCCTTTGTAAGAATGTTGATACAAATTCACCAAATAGAAATAGTAAATCGCGCGTAACGACTTGAGTTCAGCATATTTTTGATAGAGCACTTGCTCAGCGGGAACTTCCGAAAAATAATCGGCTAAAATCGTGTTGATAGCACTGATTTGTCGATAGAGGAAAGACCACATAAAGCTAGTGCGCGAATAGGTAGCGTTTCGCATATCGAAATAATAGTCATAACTGAACCAATGATACGAAGCTTGCACCATATCCTGCCCTGTAAGGTCTAAGGATAGATGGATAGACTTCAGCCCAAACGAATCGTGATAGTTACTCTGTAGTGCTACATTGTTGTTGTAAATACCGTTGAGTTCTACTTGTAGGAGGTTGGCTTTAGTTTGTACATCGGCTTTGAGTTCCTCTTTGCGCTGGTCGGTGAGGTACTCGTTTACCTTGGGGTCGAAATCACTCTTAGAACAAGCAGTAATAAGCAGTGATAGAAAAGCGGCGGAAAGTATATATTTTTTCATAACTTTTACGATTTTAAAAATTGAGTGTTAATCCCATTGAAACAGTGCGAATAGGGCTGTATACAGCATCGTCGTTATCACCTGCCAAGCTGGTGCGAGGGTCTAATCCTTTGCGTTTGCTCCACAAGTACACGTTGTCGGCAGTGAGGTAGTAACGCAATTTAGTAAGTCCTAATTTTTCTACAATTCCTTGTTTGAAAGTGTAGCCTAAACTTACATTGCGAAGTGATAAATAGTCTGATGATACTATAAAACGATCGGAAAGGCTAAGCACCTTTTGGTTTGCAAACTCCAATCGAGGAATGTCGGAGGTAGTATTTTCAGGAGTCCAACGATTGCGTATATCGGTATGCCAAGTTCTACCCAAGTCGCCAGAGTGCATTAGGTTAGCGTACTGAGAGTCGTAGAATTTACCACCGAATTGGTAAGAAAATTGTACCGCAAGGTCGAAGTTATAGGCGCTGAGCGTTGTGCCAAAGCCTCCTTGCAAATCGGGGATAGAGGTACCAACATATTGTTTGCTAGAACTATCGTAATCGGCACTGCCTTTTAACTCATATTCACCCGTAGTCGCATTTTTTACGTAAAATTGCGCATCACCATTAGCAGGATTTACGCCTCCCCATTTCACCATATAGAAATCGTAGATACTACCCCCCTCTTTTAGTGTTTGGTAGCCGCGAGTGAGTCCTTTTTCGCGCAATTCTTCAGGAAGGCGAGTGATTTCGTTTTTGTAGTGCAATCCGTTTAGTGAGATTGTCCACTGCACATTGTCGGTGCGTACTGGGGTTATTCCTATAGAAAATTCAAATCCTTTGTTCATCATATCGGCAACGTTGCGCGGTTCTGAAGAAAAACCAGTAGAAGCAGGCAGTGGCATATTGAATAACAAATCTTTAGTTTTCTTTATAAAATAGTCTGCCTCTAAGGTAAGTCGGTTTCTAAAGAACCCTAATTCTATCCCTGCATTGAGGTTACCACTCTCTTCCCAAGTGATATTGCGATTGCCTTTATAGCTAGCTTCAAGCCCAGGGGTATTGCCATTGGTACTTACGCTATAGAGCGTCATATAAGGTACGTAGGAACGCCCACCCCCAGGGAGGTAAAGAGCATCATTCCCTTGTACCCCATAGCTGAGTTTTAGTTTTATCAAATCGACGAATTTCGCTTTTTCTAAAAACTTCTCTTCGCTGAGCAACCACGATGCCCCAACTGACCAGAAAGTACCCCAACGATTTTCGGGAGCAAAAACCGAAGACCCATCGCGACGCAAACTGCCTGAAAGATAATACTTATGTTTGTAATTAGCATTTATCTGACCGAAGTAACCTTCTACAAAATAACGACGGGAGTATGAAGTGAGCGAACTGAGTACAGCCGCATTGTTGAACTCACTATTGCGCGGATCTACAAAATTTTTCTTAGATCCTTCAATGGTACCAAAACGCTTCAGATAAGTTTCGTGTCCTAAAAAGGCTTCAAAACCATAGTCGTCCCAGTTTTTATTATAGCGCAACAATTGGTTGAAGGTCATTACTATATTATCCGATTTGTACTTAGTAGATGATCCACCATAGTTCTTGCCAGCTCCTCCTAATGGGGTAGTGAAGTAATTCACATCGTAGAAATTGGCATAGAAATTACCATTGGCAGAAAGGGTAAGATTTTTATGTAGCGTTGCATCTAATGAAAGCGACTGATTGAAATAGTAATCGCGATTGTAGTTC
>ERZ773018.1731-NODE-1731-length-11409-cov-2.817597_pt1 | contig 11409 bp, 13 predicted proteins | sample MGYA00580840_ERZ773018 | MGnify/ENA primary metagenome ERZ773018 (study PRJEB29015, sample SAMEA2738125) | human oral metagenome | biome: human oral; feature: human-associated habitat; material: saliva | place: China | collected 2256 ... | reverse complement strand
CGCATTTGCATAATATGGCATTGGACCATCATAAGATGAATTTTCAGCCGAAATTGAAAGTACCTTTCCAAGCTTTTTTCATAAAAGTTTTGCCATTTGTTCAGCCTGAGCTTTCGCAGTTTCAAATGCCTTTTCTCTCGCCTTAAGTTTTGGCGTCTCCTGAGACGAAAGAGTATAATAAGTACTAGAGATCTCTACATCACCGACATGAGGCAAAAACTGAAGAATCTGATTTCATTTCTTCTGAAAATCTTCCCCCTCTAGCTTGATACTAAACAAAGCAATGGTTTTCTGTCCACGAAGCTCACGATCTCCATCTTTCCAAAAATAATCAGGAGAAGTAGTGAATGATTCTGTTTTGAGCTGTTCCGTAATCCCAAGATCAGTAAGCCCCTTTCTAAGCTGATCAATTTGCTTACTTACTAATTCTTGTGCAGCTTGTGTCGTTGCCCCAGTCTGAGCAATAGAAAAAGTAATCGTCAACTGATCTGGAGTCGCACTCGCCTCACCAATTCCAACAACACTCACACTTTTTTGCTCAACAGGACTAGGAACATGACTATTCGTAAAATAGTAGGTTCCAGCTAGCACTCCAGCGATCACCAAAAGTAGCAATCTATCCATAGTTTTCATCGTTTCTACTCTTTTAAGAGATAAAAAAGCCTGAAATAAGCTCTATATCTACAGAGTGTAAGACTTCTAAAACGAAAGTCAAGCTAGAATTTAAGTCACAAAAATCCACTTGAAATCAGTCTTTTTTCTCCTATACTCAAACGACTTTTATATACTGAGAGATTGAAATGAAAATCGCCTTCGTCAACTGTCGGACCATGCCATGAGGCGTAATGCAAGTGCTAAACGACCTTCTCATAAAAGCTCTCAGAAAAAACTGACCAGAAACACAGATCCAGCTTTTCACCCTCATTTCAGAACAAAAACAGCTTCATATCCCAATTCCCTGATCCCCTGAAAAAAGCTATACTATACCTATCATTCAGGCTCTACCAGATTGGCTAGCAAAATTTTTCCTCTATTTCAAAAAAAGAAAAGTTAAAATTCTGTCTTCGATCTTTGACTACCGCAACCTGATCGTTTTTTATCCCTTATTCATGAAAATTCTCTCAAGAAAGATAAAAAAACGAAAACCTGATGAAATTCAGATTTCATCTTTCGCTATTGCAAAAAATATCGATCCAATCTGAGTCCCAACCTCACTGTACCTACACTCTCCAATGCAATATATTCGAAGTCATTACGAGGAATACCTAGGCAAGTTTCATTGATGGAAGAAATGGCTTTTTAAGAAAATTACTCCAAAGCTTCGCAAACGAGATCAGTCCTATACAAAATTTGACACAATAATTGCTAATAGTCATTATACTCAAAAATTAGCAAAACAGATCTACGGTTTCTCATCAACTGTTCACTACCCTACCATCAGTGATCAATACCGATATATGGGCATTTCCCAGACTCCAAAACCATATTTTATTTGCGTAGGAAGACTCGTGAGCTTTGTGAGAGAGTGTGAAGTCATCATCAAACTTTTCAATGAACTCAAATTACCTCTTCTAATGATAGGTTCTGGGCCAGATGAAGAAAAATTAAAAAACATCGCTGGAGAAACAATCATTTTTACAGGTCGAATGCAAGAGTGACTCGCTGAAACCATAAAAGACAGCTCAGGACTCATCAATCTCACAAAGGAAAGTTTTTGAATAGGGACAGCAGAAGCACTTCTCATGGGGGTCCCAGTCCTCGGATTTGAAGAGGGTGCCAGCGCTGAACTTATTGATCAGGATTCAGGAATCCTCGTATCAGATAAATCCCTTCCAACCCTAAAAAAAGCAATGCATGAATTTATGAGTAGAGCCCGAGATAGGAAAAAAATCTCTGAAGATATCAGATATAAACTCCAAAATAATAAATAAAAATCTGATCTCCCAACTGAGAAATCAGATTTTTCATTTTCATTATTTCAAACTTTTAACCAAGCTTTCTCTTAACAGCAATCTTTCCATCTTGTCCAATCTGAGAGATCACAACATGAATCGTATCTCCAACCTTGAAATGTTTATCCAATCCATCAGTGAATTTCTGACCAAGATTTGAAACATGGCAAAGTCCTTGTTTTCCCTTTGGCAGTTGAACAAAAAGTCCATATGCCTCAACTCTCACAACCTTTGCATCAAAAACCTGTCCAACTTCCAAATCTGTCGCAATTTCCATGATCAGATTTTTCGCCTTTTCAATAATTTCCTGTTTGCTATGAGTCAAGAAACAAGTTCCATCATCTTCAAAGTCGATCTTGATATTATCACATTGTTCAATAATTTTATCAATAACTTCACCTCCTTTTCCAATAACTTCCTTGATTTTCTCAGGGTTGATCTTGAAAACATGAATCTTAGGCGCATATTCCTTAACAGCTTCTCTTGGCTGTCCGATAGTCTCAAGCATAAAGTCCATAATCTCCTTATATCACTTACTTGCTCTATCTATCGTCTCATGGATAATCTGGAGTGTAAGTCCCTTCAGTTTAGTATCAAGCTGAATAGCATTGATTCCTCCTTTGGTTCCAGCCACCTTAAAATCCATATCTCCAGTAAAGTCCTCTGTTCCCATAAGGTCATTAAGAATACGATACTTAGTAATGGTTCCATCTTCTAGATGTTCAGTCATCAATCCCATAGCAATTCCAGCTACTGGCTCCTTGATAGGCACTCCAGCATCCATCAATGCAAGTGTAGAACCACAAACTGATCCCATACTAGTCGAACCTCCAGATCCTAGACATTCACTGACAACTCTGATTGAATACGGAAATTCTTCTTTGCTCGGAATCATATTTTCAAGCGCTTTCTCAGCAAGTCTTCCATGTCAGATTTCTCTTCTTCCAGTTCCTCTCATAGCTTTCGCTTCTCCAGTTGAAAATGGAGGGAAATTATAGTGATGAAAATACTTTTGCTGCACATCATCATGTTCCATATCATCAAGCACCAAATAATCAGTTGGTCCACCAAGCGTAACAGTACTTAATACCTGAGTATCTCCTCTCCAAAAAAGTCCACTTCCATGTACTCTAGGCAAGTTATCAACTTCACAATAGAGTGGTCTAATATCAAGTTCTCCTCTATCATCTATTCTCTTCCCTGTTTCAATAGTTCTTGATCTAATAAACTTCTTAATCGCATTGAAAACTCCCATCTTGATTTTACTTTCAGTGTATTCACTCGCCTGCTCACTCTCAGCCTTTTCAGCTGCTAGTGCCAAAGCCTCTTTTTCATATTGAGAATAGAGCTCATTGAATGGAGTTTTGGTATTTCCAGCCATCGCCTCAAGTCTTTCAGCAGTCAAAACCTGATCTACCAATTGCATGGTTTCCTCAGATGGCTTATTAAAAGTGATTTCCTGAGTTTTAATCTCCAAAGTTTTCAAAAATTCTAACTGCCAATCGCATGCCTCATCAATCACCTTTTGCCCAAGGTCAAATGCCTTTTTCATCAAATCATCTGGGAATTCTTTTCCCTCACATTCAATCATATTGATAGAACCTTTCTTTCCAGCCACCAAAAGATTTAATTCTGATTTTTCCAACTGTTCAAGAGTTGGATTTACAATAAACTCTCCATCAAGATATCCTATCTGCGCAGCTCCAACAGGTCCATCAAACGGGATCCCAGCTGCCATAATAGAAAGTGAAGCTCCAATAATATGCATTACTCCAAGCCCCAACTGATGATCCAATGCAAGCGGAGTAATTGAAACTACTACATCATTGATCATCCCCTTTGGAAACATAGGTCTCAAAGCTCTATCTGTCAATCTCGCATACAAGATTGCAGTATCAGAAGGTCTTCCCTCTCTTCTTCTATATACAGCTCCAGCAATTCTTCCAGCAGCTGAATAACTCTCTCTCATATCAATCATCAATGGCAAAAAATCGAGTCCTTCTTTCGGATTTTTCTCCATAACTGTTGAGTAAAGCATCACATTTTCTCCCATCTGCATTCTAATACTCGCATCTGCCTGCACAGCCAATTTCCCCTTTTCAAGAGAGATCTCCCTTCCTTGCCAAGTCATTGATTGGCGAGCAAGCTCAAATTGTTTTCTTACTACCATTTTTTTATATTCTAAAAAATAAAAAAGTCTGAGAAAATCCGCCTCAGCACTCTTCTTCAAGATAGATTAAAAAGCAAAAAAATCTGATTTTTAGCCTCCTTTCCTGCTTTTTAATCCACCTAAATGTTGAGAGCGATCTTCACAGCAAAAGTATAGCTATTTTTTCAGATTTTGCAAGAGCTAACCAAAAATTAGGCATACTGCTCCTTGAGCTTAAAGAAACATTTTCAACATACCGACTCATAGCGAATATCACCACTTCCATCTATCGCTACCTGTGCCCCTGTAAACACCGGTCTTCAGTCTATAAGCCTTAAATTACACACTGCCTTCCTCCCACAGCGACAAATCGTCTTTAGTTCCTCAATACTATGCGCCAACGCTAAAAGTCTTCCACTCGCGGGGAAAGTTTGCAATAAAAAATCTGTCCTTAATCCATAGCAAATTACTGGAATATCTCTCAAAATCGCAATTTCAAAAAGCTGATCAATCTGTACTTCCTCTAAAAATTGCACTTCATCTACCAAAATACACGCATATTTTCCCTGTTTAGAAGTCCTATCTAGGATAGCATCAATCCTCTCTCCCCTTTCAATAAAAGCATCAACTTTTCTCTCCAGTCAAATCCTAGAAACAATACTAGCACCTCACTTACTATCAGTAGTTGGCTTTAAAATCAGCACCTGCATACCTCTCTCCTCATAGTTATATGCTACCTGCATCAGCGCAGTTGATTTCCCAGCATTCATTGCCCCATATCTAAAATAGAGTTTCGCCATCAAATACTCAATCGTTAAAAATAAAAAAAGATAAAAAGCTGATTTCTCAGCCTTTTATAATCATTATGCACTTTGCTGAGCAACTTGTTCCACACGAGCAAGCGCATCCTGCTTTGAAAGCGTCAAACGAATAATACTCTCCTCAAGTGCTTTTACATCATGGGGAATCCCCGCTTCCAAAGTAAGGATATCTCCCTTATGCAAATGATAAACCTGCTCCTCTACTCAAAATTCAGCTTCTCACTCGAAAAGTTCAACAACAATCGGAAAGGCAGTTTGATGCCTCTTCATTTCCTGCCCCTTTGAAAGACAGATACGAATTTCCTTTGAGAACGGAGTATCCAAAAGAAGCTCAACCTGTGGCTTATCTGCAGTGTATACCACATTATGTATCAATGAATTAGTTTGCATTACTTATAACTAGAAAAATAAAAATCAGATTTTTTTATATTTTTTTACTTCCCAAAAACAAGAAAAAACTGATCTTTCTAATCAGCTTTTTCATCCTTTACATAGCCTAAAGGCAAAATCACGAGGACTAGACAATGAAAAATTACTCTTTCACCTCTTGCATCTCATAAAATTCAAGAATATCTCAGATATCAAGTCTCTTTCCCATCTTCACCTTCATTCCACAATCCTCTCCTGCATTCACTTCTTTCACCTCATCCTTATTTCTCTTGAGAGACAAGATCTCTCCATTTGTCAAAATATCCTCTCCTCTGTATACTCTAAACTTAAGCTTATTTTTCACCTTTCCTTCCTTAACCATTCCTCAAATCGTCATTTCTCTGGTCTCAGTATGGAAAACTCAAAGAATCTCAAGCTTCCCAACAACAACCTCTTCTTTTTCAATCTCAACCATACCAAGCAAAAGATTAGTAAGATAATCTGTCAATTCATAGATGATATCAAAGGTTTTCATCTCAATTTTGAGAGATTCAGCCTTCTTTTTAAGAGCTGCATTCATTGAGATATTAAATCAGAGCAAAATTGCTCTTGAAGCCTGAGCGAGCGAAAGATCACTTTCTCAAAAATATCCAACATCACTATGCACAACCTTGATAGTAACATGCTTGGGTAGAGAAATTCCATCAACAGCCTGTTTCAAGGCTTCCAAACTTGAAGAACCATCCGCCTTCAAAATCAGTCTTAATTCTGATATCTTTGACTGATCTCCAGCCTTCAACTGAGCCAAGAACTGTTGCAAAGCTCCATCTCCCTTTGCCTTAGTCTCATTTTCCTTGATAAAGGCAATTCTCTGATTAGCCTCTTTTTCATTAGAAACAACCTCAACAATTCTTCCTGGCTCTGGCAACTCAGTAAATCCAAGAATCTGAACTGGCTCTCCTCATGAAATTTTTGAAGCATTCTTTCAAATCCAGTTCTGCATTCTTCTAACCTTACCATAAGTATTGTAAGCTACGATAATATCTCCATTTTTGAGTGTTCCAGTCAAGACAATCAAACTTGCAACTACTCCTTGCTTTGGATCTTTATAAGCGTCTACAACAACTCAAACCGCCTGTCTCTCAGGATTATACTTTAGCTCTAGCATCTCAGCTTGCAAAAGGACATACTCTAGCAAAACATCAATTCCCTGCCCAGTTTTTGAAGAAACTCCAACAAAAGGTGTTTCTCCTCCCCAATCTTCTGGAGTCAAACCATGCTTCGCAACATCAGCTTTGATCTGTTCCATATTATTACCAGGTTTATCAATCTTAGTCACTGCAATAATAATAGGCACTCAAGCAGCTTTTGCATGATTGATTGATTCAATCGTCTGAGGCATCACACTATCATCAGCTGCAATTACAATAATCGCAATATTTGTAAGTTTCGCTCCTCTCGCTCTAAGCGAAGTAAAAAGCTCATGTCCTGGAGTATCAATAAAAGTAATCTTCTTATTATTATAATCAATCATCGAAGCTCCGATTGACTGAGTAATACCTCCAGCTTCTCAACCAGCAACACTCGTTTTTCTCAGATAATCAAGTAATGAAGTCTTTCCATGATCTACATGTCCCATTACAGTAACAATTGGAGCTCTCTCAACCTGATGCTCAGCCTCCTTATCGATATCCAAGATCTTTTGCAAATCTCACTCCATAAAACTCTGAGCATCCAAGGTTGCTTCTTTTTTCTTAAGCAAAACCCCTAAATCTTCAGCAATCAAAGATGCTGTATCAAAATCCAGACTTGCATTCAAACTTGTCATAATACCATTTGCAATAAGTTTTTTCATCACCTCAGGCAAAGGAACTCAGATCTTTTCTGAGAACTCTTTTACAGTAATATTTTCATCAATAGTTACCTCTGTTTTCTTTACAAGATTTGCTGAAGTTGTAGCTTCCTTCTGTACCTTTGGTGCGACTGGCTTATTCTCAGGTTTCTTTTCAACCCTTTTCTCAGACTGTGAAGTATGATGTTTTTTAGCAACTCATTCAGAAAAATCTGATTTCTTTTCTGGTGCTTTCTCAGTCTGGAATCTTGCAAAATCAGCAGCTGTCGCGATAACTTTTTCCTTTGGCTTATAAGTTCCCTGCCCAATTGAGATATTCCCATGCTGCTTTTTTGCCGGAAATTCTTTCTTTTCTTTTGGTTGTTCAGGAGCAGAAGAAATCTTACGCGCCTCATATCTCTGCGTAGGTTGAGAAAAACTAATTCTTTCCTGAGAAACTTCCTCACTAGAAACCACAGGGATCTGAATATTATGCAATGCAAGATCATCTTCATCTTGCTCAGGCTCTACTGTCTTTTCCTCCTGCTTTGAAAATCCAAGTCCAGACAAAAATCCGCCTCCGAATCCCAATTCATCAGATTTCAAAACTTTAGCCTCCTGAGCTGCTTTTTTAGCAGGCTGTTTTTCCTCCTTAGCAGTTTTCCCTCATTTAGACAGCAATTGATCCAAAACATACTTAATCTTTTCCAAATTTGCATCAGAAATAGTCGCAGCCTTTGCACTGAGCGGCTTATCCATCACCTTTTCATACACTTTGGCAAAAGTTGCTTTATCAATTTTAAGTTCTTCGATCACATCTACAATACGAGGCATATCCCTGCTCTATTTAATAATAAAAAAGCTGAAAAAACTGACTCTAGTGTAGTGAAATCAAGCTCATTTGCAAGGAAAAGTATCCAAGAAAAACAAAAAAAGTCCTCACAATGAGGACTTTCTTTCTCCTAGTTAATACAAGGATTTTTTCAGCTTTTTGAAACTATTTTCTAAGTTGAATAGTATCAGCCATCCAAGCTCCGATCAAGTAAGAGAATGATCTCCAATCAGTTGGAGCTGAATAATAGTGAGGTCTATTTTCCCTAGTTGCAACTTTCTCATTTTCTTCATATGCAAGGATAGCATCAATATTAGATTTTACCTCATCTGAAGCTTTAATCCAGTTCTGGTCTCCAGAAAGTTTTGGAGATTGCTTTTTCAAAGTATCAACCAAATTATCCCAAATCTGACTTACAGCCTTTACCTTAGCGAGCTCATCACCAGTAAATGCATATTCTGATTGATAAGTGAAAACCTTGATTTCTTGTGTTCCACTTAGTTTTTCTCCATCTTCTTGTTGGATAGTAATTCTATAGAAACCTGGTTCCTTTACTCTAAGTCCTGAAAGCTGATAGCTTGTTCCAGAGTACATAGGAACGATTTCAGTCAAATGATAATCCTTAGGATCAAGAGCCTTCCATGTCTTAGGTTCAACAAGATTATTACTCATCTCAAGACTTACCTTGAAGTTTCCTGAGAAACTATCAATAGAACCATAAGCAGTAGTTGTTCCAGAGAAAAGAGTTTCCTTCTTCATAATATTGAATGAAACAGGCAAATCCTTTCCTACATGATTGAAAGGTCTAAGAGAACCTACTGGTTTTGACATAAAAATCTTGTGTCCACCAATAGCTACTCCATCATCTTCATTCTTTGGAGCCTTATCCCCAGTCAATGGAGCCTTATCTTCAGTCAATGGAGCCTTATCCCCAGTCAATGGAGCCTTATCTTCAGTCAATGGAGCCTTATCTCCAGTCAATGGAGCCTTATCTCCAGTCAATGGAGCAACAACACCTGTAGTGTTTGCACCTGTAGTGTTTGAAGCAACAGCTCCAGTTTGATTTTCTGCATATACTCCTCCAAGAGTCAAAAGACCTACAGAAAGAGCAGCAACAATTGACAATTTGTTCATTTCTATCTCTAAAAGTAAAAATAAAAGACAAAAGCAGAGAATAAAGAATTCCTCCAAAATGTCAAGAGAAATTCTCTAACCATTCTCTAATGCATTTCTAAATTACTAAAATCCAAATCATCAACTAAAAAAATCTGAACTTAAGACGATAATCATCAGCCAAAACCTTGCTTTTCAAAAGAAAAATCATAATATAAACTAAACTTTTAATCATAGAAAATACTAAATGTGAAAACTCGACTTCAAAATACTGAAACAAAAAGGGAATGCCAGAACCTGAGAAATAACACTCAACGGTATCAAGGTTAAAACCCCAATTTTTATGCCTGTTGGAACTAAAGCTACGATCAAAGGTATGATCCTAGATCTCCTCCAAGACAAAAATACATCTGAGATAAAATAGAGCCTATCAATCTTATTCTCGCAAACACCTTCCATCTCTACCTAAGACCTGGAAGCAAGATCGTTCAGCAAGCATGAGGACTCCATACTTTTGAAAATCGAAAAAACTGACTCATTTTGACTGATAGTGGAGGATTTCAGGTTTTTTCTCTTTGATTAGCAAACCAAAAATTTAACGATAAAAAACATACTCATAAAGTCGGGATAAAGCTCACAGAAGAAGGTGTAAAATTCCGCTCTCCATATGATGGAAGCAAACATATGTTTACTCCAGAAAATGTCGTAGATACGCAATGTGAACTCGGTTCAGATATCATGATGGTATTAGATGTCTGCTCCCCAGCCTGAGCCGACAAAAAAACCATCCAAAAACATATCGCTATGACACATCGCTGGGCAAAAAGAGCCTTTGACCACTTCCAACCAAAATACGAAAACTCAAGAGGAGTACTTTTTCCGATCGTGCAGTGAGGGAGCTACCTTGACTTGAGAACTGAATCCGCACAGTACTTGAGCCAATTTGCTCGAGATGGGATCGCCATCTGAGGAGTAAGTGTCTGAGAAAGTAGAGAGCTCATCGAACAAGTTGTAGCTCACACAACCCCGCTCCTCCCAAATGATAAACCAAGATACCTTATGTGAGTTGGAACTCCTGAAGATTTGAGATTCGCTATTGAACATGGAGTAGATATGTTTGACTGCGTAGCGGCAACAAGACTCTGAAGACACGGAATAGCTTTTTCAGACCAGGGGAACATAAAAATTACAAATTCTGAATTTAGAACAGACTTTTCTCCTCTCACTGAAGGTTGTGACTGTTATACCTGCAGAAACTTCTCAAAAGCTTATCTCTGCCATCTCATCAGAGAGCAGGAAACCCTATGAGGAACACTCGTTTGACTCCACAATATCGTTTATCTCAATAGAATTTTAGAAGATTGGAAAAAAAATTTCTAACACAAAACTCTCCTAGAAAAAACTAGAATCAAACTTATCTCTTGACTTCTTGTCTAAAAAGGCTACTATTCATCCTCGCAATAAACAAAAAAAACCACCATTATGAACACAAAAACAACTCAAGAAATCTTCAGAGAAAAACACAAAGACATTCTTACATCTTTGAACGAACTAAGAATTAGATACTCCAGCAGTGTAGTTGCTTTTATTGTAATCATAATATGTACTACATTAGGGATACTAAGCACAGGCAATAAGCAAGTATTTTTTGTAATACTCCTTATATTCGTTATTGCATCGACAATTTTGGAGCTCGTAAGTTTCTTCAAAAACCTACGCTACCTCAAAGAACACAAGGAACACCTCATCGCAATGGAGGCAGACCTCCATTACATTGCAGACACCGAAGACTTCGAAGAAATCAAGAAGCTTATCAGTTTCTATGAAAAACTCTGAAGCCCCCCAAAAGCTCTCTATATTAGAGAGCTTTTTCTTAATTTTTATGTAAACAAAAAGGAAGAAAATCTGATTTTTCTCCCTTTTTTGACTCTATATAGCTAAAAACTATCTCTTATACACCTCAATAGTCCAAGATCCCTCAGGCAATTTATTTGCCCTGATCCATGGATTCAAATTCCTTACCTCAAGATAGGTATATCCATTAGCAGTAGCCCACGCAGCAAGATTATCAGTCTTTCCTAGAGTAATCTTCTGAGTTTCAGGAAGCTGATACTGACTTCCCCACTTAGCAACATCAAAATACTGATTTAGATTCTCAAAAATCTCCTTCATTGCAAGAATCCTAAAGACATACCTATAAGTTTCATTATTCAAATACAGATCATAATAGTTATTTTGATATTGATACGCCATATCACTAGAAATACCATTAGAACCTCTATTATAAGCAGCCATAGCTAACCCCCAATTTCAAAACTTCTCATAAGATTTTTTGAGATATT
>ERZ773018.1729-NODE-1729-length-11411-cov-2.652254_pt1 | contig 11411 bp, 9 predicted proteins | sample MGYA00580840_ERZ773018 | MGnify/ENA primary metagenome ERZ773018 (study PRJEB29015, sample SAMEA2738125) | human oral metagenome | biome: human oral; feature: human-associated habitat; material: saliva | place: China | collected 2256 ... | reverse complement strand
ACTCTAGTGTATCGGGGCTGCGGGAGCTCGCATATCTGCCGTTCCAGGGTCTTAGAATACGGTAGTTTTTTCGCGCGATGCGCCACGCTGGGGCATTTCACCGCCGCACATTAGCGTTCTCTCTTTTCTTGCGAATACAAAAAGCCCCGCAAGATTGTAGAAATCTTGCGGGGCTTTAAACCATCAAGTCAATAGTGTCGTATTCGACTAGGCGGTGCTAACGATATTCCACTTATTATTGGAGTATGTACCTTGAATGTTAAAGTTCTCTGTGGTGATTCGATCGCTAGCGGACAGGTTAACGAAACCTTCAGGAGATGCTACAAATTCGCCTAGATCGATCTTCATCTGAACAGGCCATTTATAACTGTCACCAATGAGTTCAGGCTGAGAAGTTCCCAAAATGTAAATTACTTTAGGATCGAACCACCTCTCCCCACTTTTAATAAGGGGTAGAAGTTTTTGCATATCAGAATTCATAGATACGCCCTGAATTTCAGTCTCTCCAATAGACCCCTTACGGAGGGGAGTATCATCACCCGTAGCAAGAAGATACTGTATGCATGCAGCGTAGTAACCAATATGCGTGTAGAAAGCCTCAACAGACTTTTCGTTAGCGTTCTCCGGCAGCTTCGGAACAGGAACATTCTTCGCAGGCTCGGTGCGAGTTGCGGGCACATACTCCCCTGCCGACGTATCGAAGCTATCGAACTTAACCTCATCCTTGTAATCCATAGTGGGTTCCGCTTTGCTGAAGCTTAACGAACCACCACTGGAGCTTGACGAGCTGCCGCTGGAGTTCGAGTTTGAGTTCGACGAAGAGCATGCTGCGAGCGCGGCCGCGGTGCCAGCACCCAGCACGCCCAGCGCTGCGTTACGGCGAGTCACGATCAACGATGACATAGTATTCTTTTCCTTTCATATGTGCCTCATTCAAAGCGAATAAGGCATAAATCTAGTGAGGCTAAGAAACCCCAGCCGCTAAAACAACAATGTTTTAGATGGAGAATCCGCCGCTTCCAGCAGCACCCCCACTGCTGCGAATAGTCCACGAACTGCCCGAATAGAGGGCCTCGAAGGTGATATCCGTATCAACGTGTTGTTTACTGGAGTCCACATCTTTACTCATGGAGTTCACAACGATGTAGGAACCCATATTCATCTTCATCGTGCCATCCCAGGAGTAGAAGCTGCCGCTGCTGCTCGGGGTGGAGGTGTTCAGCGAGAACACAACGGTCGGGTTGTCCAGCCAGGCATTGCCCTCTTTGATCATTTTGAGCATCTCTGAAGCATCAGTGTTACTGGACAGACTCGACTTTTCAGATGACACCAGAGCGCATTTCTCGAAAGGCTCCATATCGCCGGTCTGGAAGAGGTACTGCATAGAGGCCGCGATATAGGCGATGTTTTCGTAAAGTCCGTCTATGGTTTTCTCGTTGGCTTTATCAGAGAGCAGGGGTTTGGGAACGTTCTTCGGCTTCTCAGTACGGGTTGCAGGTTGGTGTTCACCTGCGGAAGTGTCGTACTTTTCGAGTTTTACATCGCCGGTGTTTTTCGAGTTACCGGGCAGAGTAGATGCGCTCGATGATGAACTTGAGGATGAAGCGCTTGACGACGATGAGCTCGCGGAGGACGAGCTCCCCTGCCCGAGGTTCGCGGGTTTGACGGCGGGGGCGCATCCGACAACGACAGCGGCAGATCCTGCGCCCAGCACTCCCAAGGCGGCGCGGCGGGAGATATGGTGGGGTAAACGGGTTGGCATGTTTGCCCTTTCATCGGTGCTCTCAAGGGATGCGGTTACGAGCGAGGTTCCGGGCCTCAGCACATCTTTTTGCCCAAAACTGCGCAGTCAGGGGCGGAAGATAAGCCTCAACTTCCCAGTTTGTTGCTCCATACCAGAGACATTACGTCGATTGTATCTTAGAGCTTTGTTGAACCCCGGGCTCCTGGACACGTCTTCATCATTTCGTTATCTATTTGCTCTCTATGTGGACTCGCTAGAGAGGCGCTGCGGCACGGCATAAAATCGCTCATGAGTACCATTCCGTATTAGCGGTTGAATATATCACCGGACTGTAGAAAAGTCTCTATACGAGCTTTACGATTAAACGAACATTGATAGTGAACTAGTACACGGGAGGTTCCCATGAAGGCTGTAGTTGTCCCTGACGTTGTTGATGGCTCGATAAATGTCACCGATGTTCCCGTGCCCGAGGTGGGGCACGGTCAGGCGCTCGTGAAGCTAGAGTGCTCCGGCGTCTGCCACACCGACCTGCACGTTGCGGCTGGTGATTTCGGTAAGGTTCCGGGGCGCGTCCTGGGGCATGAGGGTATTGGTATTGTCACCGAAGTTGGTGAAGGCGTTGAATCGCTCAAGCCGGGTGACCGTGTCTCTATTGCGTGGTTCTTCCAGGGATGCGGGCACTGCGAATACTGCACCTCCGGCAGGGAGACCCTATGCCGTACCGTCAAGAATGCGGGCTACACCGTGGACGGTGCCATGAGTGAGTATGCCCTTGTCACGGCAGACTATGCCGTAAAGGTTCCCGAAGGCCTGGATGCGGCGCAGGCAAGCTCGATTACCTGCGCGGGGGTGACCACCTATAAGGCGATTAAGGAATCGCAGGTACGCCCCGGTCAGTGGCTGGTCGCCTACGGTGCGGGCGGACTGGGCAACCTGGCGGTGCAGTACGCCAAGAAGGTTTTCGGTGCCAAGGTTATTGCCGTCGATATTAATGATGACAAGCTTCAGCTTGCCGCCGAAACCGGTGCCGATGTCACGATTAACGGTCGTGAGGTTGAGGATGTACCGGCGAAGGTTCGTGAGGTAACCGATGGCGGGGCGCAAGCTGCCGTGGTGACCGCGGTATCGAGGGTCGCTTTTAACCAGGCGGTTGAAAGCGTGCGTGCCGGGGGCAGCGTAGTAGCTGTGGGGCTTCCGCCCGAGAAGATGGAACTGTCTATTACAAAGGTCGTTCTTGACGGTATTCGCGTGCTCGGCTCGTTGGTCGGCACCCGCCAGGATCTTGCCGAAGCCTTCCAGTTCGGCGCAGACGGGCTAGTAGTTCCCGTAGTGCAGCTGCGCCAGGTCGATGAGGCCCCGCAGATCTTCGAGGAGATGAACGCAGGCAAGATCAACGGGCGTATGGTGCTCGATTTCGCAAGCCTGTGGTAAGGCAAGAAGGCTTCTCACACGGGTGCGTTAGGTGCTGAATCTTTGCGGTAGCGCGGGTTGCCACCCGTTTCTTTCTACACATAGGGTTCTGAACCCCTAATGCAAAAAGCGGTGTCCCCTGGAACGTATGAAGATTCCGGGGACACCGCTCTATATGCGGAGCTAGGGATTAGCTGTCCTGGGTATCGTGGGATGCGGAGCTGTCAGATCCACCAGTTCCGTAGAAACCCCCAACACTCCATTTGTTATTGTCGTATTTACCCGTGAAGTTAATCTTCTGAGTATATTTCCGACGATCTTCAGGAAGGTCTACAGCCTCACCATCGTGCACGGCATACTCCCCCTGAGACATGCTCACGTTTACTGGCCACGTGTAAGTGCCGTTCTCTTCCTTAGGCTGAGCGTCCACAAAGTTCATCACAAGTTTAGGGTCTGCAAGCCAGTTCTTTTCATTCTGGATAGCCGTAAACAGAGAGCTCGACAATGTGGTTTCTTTATCCTCATCGCTCATAGCACTTTCATTAATCAGAGACATATCGCCGGTCTGCAGTGCGTACTGCAAAGCCGCGCCGATGAATGCAATCGAAGAGTACAGACCCGCGACGGAGTTTTCGTTCATATTCTCAGGCTTGATAGGCTTGGGAACATTCTTAGCGGGAGTCTCGCGAGTCGCGGGCTCATAGGTGCCAGCTGAGGTATCGAATTTGTCGATTTTAGCTTCGCCGCTGTAGTCGCTGCGGGTGCTCGTCGAGGAAGCCGATGTGCCGGAGTCCCCGCCGTTGCCGTTCGAGTTAGAGGAAGAGCACGCCGCCAAGAACGCGGCAGAACCAAGACCCAAGACGCCTAGAGCACCGCGGCGGGATACAGAAGTAGTCAGCATGTTGTTATCTTTCAGTCGGTGATTATTGCCTATTTATTATAGAGTGCATACACCGGAAGAACCCATTTAGGGCAAGCTATGTTCCCACGGGCGCGCGGGTGCGGGGAGATTACAGGTTTTGCTGATGCGCCTGGGGATTACGCGGTATGAGGTGCTGAGGCTTGTAAGTTGCGCACGAATCGGATCTCTCGTAACGCCTCAAACGACTCCCGACCCTCTAAAAACCCAGACTCCGACAACTGCTGCACCGAAGAAGCCCACTCCCCCGTACGCACCTTATACAAAATATGACCAAAAATCACCGTGCCGTCGAACTGCCCCGGATCAAAACTCAGCCGCTTACGCTTGCCCTGATCCCGGAAAATAATACGAATCCACCCGTTGCGGTTGTTATCTAGATACGTGAGCCTATCAATCGAGGTATACGGTGCGGTATAGGTGCGTCCGAGGGAGTTACGCCAAGTGACCGAGCGCTCATCAAACCGGATATAGAGCATGTAATAGTTAATGATTGCAACCAAGCCCAGAGGGCAACCTACTATAAATACAAAAATATGCATGCCAAGGTCGAACCCAAACATAATATCTATAAAAAGAGGAAAGGGTATCAGGATAAAAAGTAATATTCCCCATCCGAGGTAGAGGACAAAGCGTGGGCGGTGTTGCCTCACCCCGACGGAGACATGTGAACCTTTACGTTGGATGCCGGGCATAGCTCCGACGAGTAGGCCGCCAAGTAGACCACCTAAAATACCGTTTTCCATCTCATAGCCTTCTTTCTAACCCGCCATATCTGTTGATACATCTTTTCAACTGTACCTTTCTTAACATACTCATCACGTGCTTTCAGAGAGCCTTGTTAGCTTCACCAGGGCATAAATAGAGCAAAAGGGGTGCGCTCATGCAAAATACACGAACACACCCCTAGCCAATATTAGAAGCTAGTTATAATTCCTGACGATGCTCTGCATCAGAGGTTTCTTGGTCTTCAGGTTCTTGCTCTTCCGGGCGTCCTCGACCTATCTCCCAGCCACTATAGAAGGTAACTGCTCCTATCAGCGAACAAAACAGCATCAAAGCCGCCCAACCTATTCCCGGACCGAAAACAAGAGTAAATATTGTAGCGATCAAGGTTCCAACGGTAAGGATTCCCCCTAGAATCATAAGAAACCATTTATAGAGAAGAACATCGAGATCCACTAAAGTCACCTTTATCTTAAGACGAAACAGCGTAGGCTAAGGCTAGTCTAGTTTGAGTTTTCTCTCATACGCCAACCGCTCAATACACCCAAACATCTTCTCATACGACCCAAACCCAGCCACCAACTCCTCAACCCGCTGCGCATTCAGGTTTTGCGGCCATTCCTTATGCTCCACCCGAGACAAAACCATCGCAAACAGGATAGAAGCATCAGAACCCACAGAACCCTACCCATTCTCACGGGGGAATTCGAGGGGTTTAACCCAAGCATGATCCTGTAAAAACCGTACCCCCGGCCTACCGGAGAGGATTTGCTGGAATCGTTCATCCTCCCACACCTGCACCCAAGCACCAGTCTCCACACGATACTGCAACTGAGCATAAAGAATCGTGGCATCAAACTGATTCGTATCAAACCCCAATTTGATACGTTGAGGCAATTGGGTACTTCTGATCTTCACCCACCCGTTCTTACTGGTCTGCTCGTAGGAGACTTTGTAGATGCTGTGGTAGTCAAAGTACCGCACTTTGCGTCGCCAGTTACGCCAGCGGATCCCAGTTTCCGTAAAACAATGGTAATAGTTATGACAATGAGCCGTAAATATCAGGGCGATAGGACCAAACCCAATAATGGATATAAGGGCGTATCCTATGGGGTCATATCTATATCTCATCCAGAAGTATACGGGGAGTCCAATAAGCGCGATAAAGAGAAACCCATAGCTGATGATATAGGCAATCGGTGGGCGATGCTGTTCCACATTTAGGGTTTCTAGTCCTTGTTTACGTTTGGCCCCGGGCATGATGTTCACCAAAAACCCACCGAGCAGACCATAAAACGCAGGACCCATACTCAATACCCCTTCATTACATGATGCTTTTCATAGCCGACACGATAGCCCGTCCCGAAAAGGAGGGTGTGGCCGTGCAAAAGCCTTAGGTGACCTACAGATGCAAGCTACTACCAACAGCCGAGGTTATCCCCGCGCATCTAGGGATACTCAGCTTTTCCATCCGATTTACCAAGATCAGCCCCGGAGAGTTCAACTGCACATTCCTCAAGTACGCCTTATAGTGCCCAACTGTATAAGTATTTTATTTTGGTTGTATTGTTTATAAATTTATATTATCGCGCGCTATTTTACACACACGAATTACGATATATCCGTATATTTTCGTAACATCACGACACAAACCCAGGTTTTAGGAAATCTAAATTCTTTAGCTGCCATTTCTCATGAACACCGATTTTTATCAGGTATATTCTAGCCACTCCAGCCTTAAACCCTTTCTGCACAAGGGAAGAAAAGTTTCCTAGAAAAGTAAAGATTTGATAACGGCCCGCGTCAATCTTGACCGTTCACAGAATCTAAATCTAGACTACACATGTAGCTCTGTTACCGACGATAGAGCACCAATCACTGAAAGGAACTGCTATGAGCAGCACTATTAAGGTCACCCAGGAAGCGAAAGACGCCAACACCCAGATTGGCTCTATCACCGATGGCGGTCTGACTGACCAGATCAATAGCCTAAACCAGCAGGCACAGATTCTTGCAGATCCTAACGTCTGGGACGGCCCACATGCCGAGCAGTTCCGCAACGAAATTTGGCCTTCCGTGCACAAGCGTCTTACTGATGCTACCGCCGCTATCAATGAAGTTAAGGCACACTCCCAGACTATCCATAGCGATATCTCCCAGGCCGGTGGTGGGGCAGCGTAAGGTTTCGCTGCTTTACCAGTTCAGACTTCCCTCAAAGATTACCGCTATGTAACAGCAATTCTTTGGGGGAAGTTTTCTATCCCTAGAGAACTTATTAGAGAATCTATATAGGCACGTATATAAATCTTATTGATTTCATGTTATGTGCCTACACATCTCATGGTGCTCACCGATATTTAAAGCTTTTTCTACTACAAGGTTTTGCCATGCCCACACCTACCCCTGAATCTCATTCCGTCCAAGGTCGCTTTTCTTCTAACAACCCTCACCACCCATCTCAAGAGGCATCGCAGTCTTCATCTATCGTTGGTGATAACCATCGTGGACATCCTTCGCCTTCGGACACAGCAAATAATCACGCATTCCCAAACCCAGATTCTGCTACTTCTTCTGATGCACAGGGAATTCCTGCATCTGAGAATGTTGATGGAGCTACCTCACAGTACGGGTCTTTCCACCCCGACCACGACAAGGTTGATCTATCTCAGCATGAGGCATGGCAAAACCAAGACCATCATGAATTTCCCACTCCACAAGCGAGTTCCAGCGCATCCTCGATGGTAAGTAGCCCGCTCTCCAGTGATGGGAGTGGTATTACATCGTCACAATCTTCACCTATTGTTGCCGATCACAGCCATGATATTCCACAGAGTAGTGCTGGTAATGGTGCGCCTGTCCAAGATTATTATGGTTCAAGCGATACAGATTCTTCTGGCACTGGAAGTTCTGTTCAAAGTGGGACTCTCGCGGGTGGTGAGTCCGAAAACTCATCTTCAGGGGAAGGTACGACTTCACAAGCAGCCCCCATCGTAGGGAATCATCATACAAACACTGATTCTGCGGCTCCTCCAGCTTCAAGCGGAGCCGTGTATAACGGTGGTGGTTCTATAGATTCTAGCCAGACAACTACTGAAGGAAATGCCCCCGCCCAAAGCTCTGGAGGTGTATCGCCGGTCGCTCACGATGGAGAATCTGAGTCATTTAGCGGTGCAGGATCTTCAAGTTCTTTTGATGAGGAAGATGGAGCCTTAACTACCTCATATGTGGAAAACGGTGATTCGGGTTCTCCTGTAGAGACCACCGGAGCTCAGGGAGGACAAGTTGATCCAGGCAAAGCACCAGGGCTTGTAGACAATACTAGCGGTCAACAGCCTACCGCTGAAACCTCTGATGTTCATGCTATTGAAGAAGACGTACAGTATGACTTTCAAGCTGCTAGCAAGCTTAAAAGTGCGTTAGAGACTGCGGCTGAGAATTTAAATACTTCTTATGGGAAAAGCACAACAGAGGACTCAGGCACCCGCGGTAAAGATAAAATTTGGAACAATTTTAGTGGTAAATATGCGGACGATGCAAAAACAAACCGCAACCAACTCAATACAAATGCTATCAATGTTTCCAAAATGCTTTTCAATGCAGCAGGTCTTGTGCAATATTTATCAGACTCTGCCACCGTTGAGCAATCAAGGCGTCTTACTGCACGTGAGGATGCAAAAAAATGGTGGATTGAGAAAAAAATTGAAGATGGAGCCGAATGGATTCAGGACAAATGGGATAGTTACTGGGGCAATAAAAATACTTCCCCACAAGAGATAAAGCCAAAGAAGCCCTCATCAGACTTAGGTACAGTTGCAGCGCCTGCACCTATTTCAGAATCTGGGTCTTCAGGGACTTCTTCTGCTGTTCCTAATGACATAGACGCATACGTCAGCTTGTGTGATAACGATACTTCTCACCACGAAGAAGAGTATAAGACAATTACAGGCGCTTGGACGGAATTCGAAGCAGGCTGTAAATACGGCACGCTGGATATCCGCCCCGCTCTGATAGGACTTCAAGCGTTAAACACACAAAGCGGGCAATTAACGTCTTGGCTTACGAAGGTTGCACAGGCATTCCGTGATGCAGATGGTAGTGCTGGAGATATAGTTGTTAGAGCATCGGATGCGTTCCTAGACCTTACTCTTCAATCTCGTGGTGTAGGAACCCCGCAGCTTCAACATATTGATGCAACTGCCTCAGAAATTGCTGGTGAAGTTCCGTCGTCAGGATATGCAAATGATCCAGTGAACGTGGCGACGGGTAACTTTATCGAACCGGAAACTGATCTGGTCTTCACCGGGACGGTGAGTGAGTCTACGCTATCCCTGACGCGTATGTATAACAGTCTGGCGGTCACCCATGCGGATGAGGTGACATCGGGCGTGTTCGGGCTCGGCTGGTTCTCGACCTTGGATACCCGCCTGAGCTTTGGGGATGAGCAGGCTTCATGGTTTATGCCCGATGGGCGTGCGGTGCTCTTTGATCGGGAAGGCGAAGGGTTCGCCCGCGCTGCCCGGGAACCGTGGTGGCTGACGAAGGTTCCCGCCACAGATGAACTGTTTACTCGGGTGCGCGATGCGCAGGTGCACGCCTACGAGCAGGCTAAAGTCACGGGTGGTTCTGCTGTGGTTCCTGAGGTTCCGTTTGTGTGGATGGCGCACAATAACCAGCACGAGGCGTATTTCTATGCGCCCTCTGGTGCGCCGGTGGCGCGCCGACAGGGACATCTGAGCAGCCTAGCTGTGTTCGTTCTGGTTGAGAATGGTGCCGTGACGGATCTGGTGCATCCGGTGGCGCATCGCGGTATTCATGTGAACTATGAGCCTGTCGAGGAAACCGGTGGTGTGCGCCCGGCGGCGGCATTCACATACAACACCATTGGTGAGCGTGCCGGAGAGCCGGTGCAGAACGTTGCCTATTCCTATACCGAAGCTGCTGAATCCAGTGCCTCGGTGCAGGTATCTGGTTTGCTCACCGGAGTAGCGACCGGTACCGGAACGCGTACGTATACGCATACTGAGCGGGGTTTGATTCACCGGGTGATTAACGCGCGCGGCGATCTTGAGGTCACGAACACCTATGATGATTCCGGTCGTGTGATCGGTCAGATCAGCGAGTACGGGCGGGATATTTCTTATACGTATACTCCCTCGCTAACCACGATTATTGCCGATGCTGGTACCGGTGAGAATGAGAACCTGTGGGTCTCCGACTCGAAAGGTCGCCTGGTAAGCATCACGGCGACTGACGGTACGCGCATGTCGATGAGCTATGACCGGTTCAGCAACCGGATCAGCATTACCGAGCGTGACGGATCGCGCTTGGTGCGCACCTCCGATGCGCGTGGCCATATTAAGCGTGAGCGTACCCCTGAGGGTGCCGATTACACGTACATCTGGGATGAGCAGGATCGGCTGCTCTCGGTAAGTGTGCGTGATGCTCGAGATGTGAAAAACCTCAGCGATCCTATGCCGGTGAACTCGTACCACTACGAGGAAAGCTCCTTAGTAGTGAATCCGAACCCGGTAGCTGTTCTCGATGGTGCAGGGGAAGCCACAACGTGGGAATATTCTCCCGAGGGCGATGTCCTGAAGATTACCGATCCAACCGGCGTGTTTACGGCTTTTGAGTACGATGAACACCACGATATTGTGGCGATGCTCAACCCTGCCGGTGAGGCAATCCGCTTCACGCGCGATGCTGCCGGTCAAGTCACAAGCGTCTCGAACCCGCTGGGGGCTACTACCACGCTTGAATACAATGCCGCTGGTGTTCTGACGAGTTTCACGAACCCGTTTGGGGCACGCTGGACGCTCACCTACCCGCAGCAGCCGGTCGGTGATGGCGCACCATATATGGTGCGTGCACATCAGCAGGGCGGCCAAGCCCGTGATACCTCGGTCGGTGCTCTACCTGAAGCAGTTACCGACCCGGCGGGAAATACCACCGCATTCACCTATACCGCCGGTGGGGATATCGCGACCGTCACGAACGCTGTCGGGGGCACAACCCGGCATGAGTACGATACTTTCGGGAACCTGGTGAAGATGATCACCGCTGGGAACCGGGTGTGGGAATACTCGTGGGATGGTCTGTCCCAGTTGGTCGGTCTGACCGATCCTACCGGTGCCATCACGCGGTTTGAATACGATCGCGCCGGGGAAATTACTCAGGTTACCGACGCGACGGGAGTTATTTCGCATCGGTCAATCGAACGGCATGAGGGTGTTGAGTCCGTTACCGGTACCGGTGAAGGTCTTTTCTCGTCGGCGTTCTTCAAAGTTGATGTGCTCGGGCGCGTGACTGAAATCGGCCAGCAGGACGGTACCTCCACGAAGTCTGCGTCCTCCTCACACGATATGTCTAAAGCGTCTACGGGTGCCGGTGCTGCCGGTGCGGGGGTTGCCGGTACTGCCGGGACGGGCATCCCGCACGGGGGATCCTCTTCCGCTGAGGCTATCGCAGCCGCTGAGACTGCCGGTGCCCTCTCGCATCCAACGGGTCGGCAGATGTTTACGTATGATGCTGCTGGGAACATCGTTGAAGCCCTGGACGCCAATGGTGGACTCACGCAGTATGTGCGTGATGCTGCCGGGCGCATTACACGGC
>ERZ773018.1727-NODE-1727-length-11416-cov-15.519232_pt1 | contig 11416 bp, 6 predicted proteins | sample MGYA00580840_ERZ773018 | MGnify/ENA primary metagenome ERZ773018 (study PRJEB29015, sample SAMEA2738125) | human oral metagenome | biome: human oral; feature: human-associated habitat; material: saliva | place: China | collected 2256 ... | reverse complement strand
CCTCATCCAGGGAATAAAACGCGTGACGAGCCTCCCCCAAATAATACGCATCCAGATTGCAAAAAACACCCCTCGACTCAACCTTTACGAAATAGTCCGGGGCACTACCCGACCAAAACGTATCAGCCAGAAACTGACAGTCCTCCTGCGCGAACTTCTCTCCCTGACTTTTCTCACCGTAGAAAGCCATCCCCATATGGATGGACCACTGATACGTCCCATCAGGAGTCTTAATTGTGGTCGGCTCCACCACCGCCCTAATAATCTTCACGACATGACCGGGCAACACAGGCGTCTCGGGCGAAGCAGCAACAGGAACACTAGGCGTAGGAAGCGGATCACCAACCGACCCAGGCACCCCTGCGCCCACCACACACGCGCCAACCGCAACCACACACGCCACCCACCGGGCCACGCGGACCTTCAACGTCGTTGCCACTGCTACTACTCCTTCGATTGGTAGGTCAGACGGGGGTGTGCATCGGTTAGGGCGCTGTGATGGGCCCGTTAGCTCGTGCGGCGCCGTGCCCAGGTGATTCCCACCGCGGCGGCCAGGAGGAGGAGCGCGGCGCCCGCACCCACGGCGATGACGAGGCCTCGCGAAGAGGCAGACGAGGACTCGGAAGCGGCGGCCTCAGCGGTGGCGCCCGATGCTGGCTCCTCGGCCTGCGGGGGCGTGGGTGTGATGGTGAAGGGATTGATGGGGGCAGGCAGGTCAATGAAAGGCCCGACCGTTGCTTTGTTCAGGGAGAAAAATGCCTCTTCGACATCGCCTTCAAGGAGGGGCTCGTCGCTGGTGGGGATGGTCGCACCTTCTTCGGGAGTCCAGTCACAGTAGGACAAGTGGCTCACGGACAACATGTCATCCAGGTGCTCGTGAGAGGGGTTGGCGTTGCAGTGGGCGTTGTTGATCGACGTGAACCTGACTTCGAGTTCTTTGATGGTGGCGTTTTCGAAGGAGGCGAAGATCTGGTTGAGGTAGACCATGGGCGCGCGTACCTGCAGGTGGCCGGATTCATCGAGGGAATAAAACGCGTGGCGCGCCTCCCCAAGATAGTAGGCTTCGATGTCGCAATTGCCGCCCACGTGACTGACCTTGACAAAGTAGCCTTCTGCTGAGCCTGACCAGAAGGTGTTGGCGATGCTTTGACATTCTTCCCGGGTGATCTTCTCGGGCGAATCGAATGTGTGAGTGAAAGCGATGCTGATGCGCATGGCCCACTCTCGAGTATCCTCACTAGTTTCGACAAGTAGCTGTTCGACAACGACTCTGGCAACAATGCCGTGGTTAGGCAGCAGGGGCGTTTCGGGTGCTGTAGTCACTGGAACACTTGGTGTCGGCACAGGCGTGCCGACTGCATGAGTCGGCGCGCACACGCCCAGCGCATACGCGCCAACCGCAACCACACACGCCACCCACCGGGCTACATGGGCCTTCAATATCGCTGCCATTGCAGTCCTTCCTGAGTGCCGAGGCAGAGCGTTCATCTGAGCCAACTTAGTAGTGGTACTTGTTCAGTTGAACGTAGAAGGCACTGCGTTCCGGGTCATAGTTGTCGAATACTGCGAGGCGCTCGGGGGAGATGTACACGGACTGGATTTTCTCCTCCTTAACCGTCTTCATGAGATTCTCCTCAGCCGTTTCGTCACCACTCTCGAGCGCCTTAATCGCAGAGTTGACGGCTGCAGCGAAGTTGCGCGCGTTTGTCGCCATACCCCTGAGCGCGGAGGCCTCCTGAGTCAGGTATCGGGCGTACGCCGTGCTGAAAGCCGCGGGCCCGCTCTCAACGCCCCACTTGCCCTCGTTCTGCAACCCGATATTTTGCTCCAGTTTGCCTGCAGCGCTGTCGAACCTATCCGCTAAACCGTCGTCACCGGTCAGAAGGGTGACCCAGCTATTCCACTTTTCGTACGTAGCCTCCATGTTCGCAGGAACATTCTCGGCACCCATGACAACTCCTCATTGACAGACATGATCGTGATGATTCGAGCCTACCAGATGACAGGAAATGACAGAAGAGGCTTTCACAGCGCCACGCTAGCGTCGCTGGCGCAGGTCCACGACGGAAATGAGGCGTTCACCCAACAGCAGCTGACTGTTCATGGGAAGCTCGATGGGCTGGCCGGGAACCAGGGTGTGGGTCTGCCCGTTGGGGGAACGGGCGCGCGTCCCGTTCGCCGAGTTAAGGTCTTCGATCGTAATGCCGCCCTCGGAGGGGGCGATGCGCACGTGCGTGCGCGAAAGCGAGCGCGTCTGATCCTCCACGGGGATCGGGGAGTCCGTGGCGCGCTGCGGCGAGGGCGCGCGGCCGAGCACGATCGTGCGGTTGACGGGGATTGACTGGCCCGTGTCGAGCAGGAGTGCGGCGTAGGACGCGCTCGCCGGCGCCGAGGCCGTGGTGCCGTTGGTCGCTGTGGCAGCAGGTTTCGGTGCGGTCGTGGGGACAGCGGGTGCGGGCGCGGGGACAGTGGGCTCCGGCGGGCGAGGGGCTTCGACCTCGGCGGGAGGCGCCTCCGCGCTCGCCTCTCGAGCGAGGGGTTGCGGCATGGGTGCGGAGAAGCGCGCGGTCGGTGCCGGAGGTGCAACGGGAGCCTTCGGGGCCTGCGTCTCCTGAACCGGCCTCGGCGTGGGTATCGGTGCCCCGATGGGAGCCTTTGGGGTGTGCGCCTCGGGAGCCCACGCAGGCGTCGGTGCCGGTGCCGTGGCTGGTGCCTTGGGCATCGCCTCCTCCTGGACGGGCGCCGCGGCAGGCACCTCCTGGACGGGGGCGGGAATCTGCGGGCCGGGCACGTACGGCACTGACGAGGCCGGGGCCGGGGCAGGCCACGCGCGTGAGCTCGCCGGGGCGCTGGGCTTGGGCAGTTCAACGCTGGGCTTGGGCAGTTTAACGCTGGGCTGGGCGCTTGCCGGTGACTCGCTGGAGTGGCTGATCGGTGCCGAGGGAATGTCGGTCACGGAGGAGAAACTCGTATGGCCCTCGGCGATGCCTGCACCCGCCTTGCCGTAGGGGCTGGGCGACGCCACGGCTTCGTCGATTGTGTCCTCCGGTACGAAGGTCACGCACTGAAGTGAGAACAGTTTCGCCATCCACGACCCGCGTTGGCCTCCCAGAAGAACGAAGATGACGGGCAGGGGCGGGATCAGTGAGGACAGAGCCGTCAGGAGGACATACCCCGCGGACACCATCAGCGAGGGGGACAATTGCGACGAACCAGCGCGCACCAGCGCGCAACGCGCCAGGAAGGCGCCCACCGAACGACCATGCAGTGCGATCAGGATGGCCTGGAGGGCAACGTATTCGACGATGGTCGTCACGATGACGGCAACGTTGCCGTGTGACAGGGCCGAGGCGACGGCACCGAACAGCGCAGCGCCGACGATATCGATGAGGAGCGCAGCAACGCGCTTGCCGGGGGATGCGGGGACGGCAACGAGGTCGGGTGATGTGGCTGTCATAGTACCTTCCGCCAAACGAGATCGAAAAGTCCTGACCCGTAGGTCGCGGCTGGTAGGAGCAACGTGAGTGAAAGCCCCTGGATGATGTCGATGATTCTGCCGACCAGGGCGGAGGGCTCGCGGCCCGAGCGGATGAGCGCCACGACGGGCACGATCACAGCCAGCAGGCACAGGGAGAGAGGCAGGATGACGTGCTGCGCGAACGTCAGCGTCGGTGCCGACGACTCGCCCGTGGAACGCAGGAGGTAGCGGTCCCAACCGGGCGCGAAGAAAAGCGTCACCCAGATCGCGAGCGCTGCGAGACGAGGCCCGTAATGCGTCAGCCGGTCGCGCTTAGAACGCGCGTTGGTGACCAGGGCGAGGATCGCGAGGAGGCACAGCGCGAGCGTGGCGTAGCCGGCGTAGGGTGTCTCCTCGCCGACCGGCATCTGGTAGGCGGTCAACAGGCCGGAGATGAGCGCAACGATGGTCGCGTTCCACAGGATCGTGCGGGAGCGGTCGTACGCTTCCGCCAGCGTCTTGTTGACGCGCAGTGGCGTGATTCGCGATGGTGGCTGCAGGACGGTGAGGCGAATGGAGGGGAGGCGCTTCATGACCAGCGGCAGGTCGAGCACCTGGTGGTCGGGGACCTGGAGGGCCAGGTGAGGAGACAGTGAGACGAAGAAAATCGACGCGGTGAAGATCAACGGAGCGAAGCGGATACTGCTCAGTGCGCTGAGGGACGCGACCGTGACGGTCACGGCAATCAGTGCGAAACACTGGACGTTGACGCGCGCGCTCGGCGTGGGCCTGGCGAAAAGAACGAGGCTGGCGACGATCAGGCAGGACCAGGTGACGATGACGGGCAGCAGGGTAAGCGAGCCGGGTAGGGGAGTGGCTGCGACGCCGACGCTCACCCCGGCGGCGGCGCAACAGGTGACGAGGACGAAGCCGCGCGCTGCGTTGCTCGGGGCCAGGAGCGGGCACGACCAGATGAGTGCGCACACGATCCCCAGGCCCAGGCGTCCCCACGTGTCAGTCGCGAGCGAGGGGAGCATGTCGTAGCCGTCGCGATACAGGGCGAGCACGGGCAGGACGACGCCGAGGAGAGACACGACGGAGGCAACGAATACGAAGGCCGTGGCTGTGAGCGCCGGCCGGAAGCGCCGGTTGTTTCTGGAACGTTGGTCGTCGGCGACGGCTTGGGCCGATTCCTGCGTGCCGACGATGGTGATGACCGAACCGGAGGGAATGTCTCGTCCGATGACAGCACCGAGCTCGACGGGGCGTCCGCCTCCGAGTGTGAGGCGAGCTGACAGCTTGGTCAGATCAACTTCGATGAGTGCGAGCAGGCCCGCGATCGTCATTCCGACGGGGATGACGTAGTCCTCCCGGTGGGAGCTGCCAACGACGGTAATCGATGCCTGTGTTTGTCCCACGCGAGCCTCCTTTCGTCTCCGACACGGATGACACTCTCAGACAGTATTGTGTCATCAGACGCGGGCTTGGCAAAAGTTCGACTGTGGTCCACGTTAGGATAGCGGGGACTACTGCTACCCGGGTGCGGTGACAAGGGAGGAACGATGGCTGACTCTGAGGATCGCTTGGAGGGCGTACCGGAGATGCCCGAAGGGAAGATTCCCATCCAGGCTCCGCCGAACCAGGCTGAGGCCGCGGGCATCGGTAACGTGCTTGCGATGGTGGTCCCGATGATGGGCTCGATGGGCGTCATGGTGTTCATGGCGATCTCCCAGGCCAGCGGGGGCGCAGGTCAGGGTCGCAACTCGATGATGCTGATGATGGCGGGCGGCATGGTGTTCGCCATGGTCGCCATGGTCGCGTTCAACGTCTATCGGCAGGTCTCCCAGCATCGTCAGAAGGTTCGGACGCTGCGCGGTGAGTACCTGGCGTACCTGTCGGAAACGAGGCAGACGGTCCGTAACGTCGCTGACCGCCAGCGGGCTTTCGTGAACTGGGCTCTTCCCGCGCCCGAGGCCTTGGTTGCGGTGGCGGAACAGGGTGAGCGCGTGTGGGAGCGTGAGCCGGGCGTCGAAATGCTCAATGCGCGAGTTGGCGTGTCTGAGCAGAGCTTGGCGATGGAGCTGCTGGCTCCCGACTTGCCGCCCATGGCGAACCCGGACATTGTGTGCCTGTCTGCGATGACGCGCTTTGTTGAGACTCACCGCAACCTGGACAGCGTCGCCTTCGGTGTTCCCCTGGAGGATTATTCGCATGTCGAGCTGGCGGGCCGCCGCGAGGACACGATCGGCGTCGCGCGGCTGATCATGACGCACCTGGCGACCTTCGTCAGCCCCTCGTACTTGCGTATCGCGGTGCTGTGCTCGCCGGATCGTCTCACGGAGTGGGAGTGGGTCAAGTGGCTCCCTCACGCCGGTTCGACCGTCGAGTCGGACGCCGTGGGCCCCGCCCGCATGGTGGTCACTGAGGACATCGATCTGCTGGACCTCCTCGGCTCCGACGTGACGGATCGGCCGGGCTTTACCCCACGTGGTGATCTGACGCCCTGGCCGCACGTCCTCGTCGTGTGCGACGGCGCTGAGCTGCCCGCCTCAACCCAGATCGGTTCTCGCGACGGCGCTGCCGGTGTGACTGTCGTGAACCTGCACGAGAAGTGGGGGGCGCTGACGAGCCCGTCGACGGTGCGCCTCCTCGTCCACCCCGTGGCGAAAGGACAGACGCGCGGCGTGCTCGAGGTCAACCTTTTCAGTCACCAGGCGATCGTCGGCGAATGGGAGCGGGTGGGGCGCGCTCAGGCCGAGGCCATCGCCCGGCGACTGACTCCCTTCGCCATGGGCACCGAGAAGAAAGAGAGCGAGACGCCCGTCGGGCGCTCGGACGTCAAGCGCTCCGTGGACCTCATGGAGCTCCTGCAATTGGGCGACATCCGAGACTACGATCCCGAGCGGGCCTGGGTGCGTCGCGAGGGCAGGAACCGCCTGCGCGTCCCCTTCGGTGTCACCCCCGAAGGCGTCCCCGTCCTGCTCGACATCAAAGAGTCCGCCCAGCAGGGCATGGGCCCCCACGGCCTCCTGATCGGCGCAACCGGTTCGGGTAAGTCGGAGGTCCTTCGTACCCTCGTCTTGGCTCTGGCCCTGACCCACTCGCCCGAGCAGCTCAACTTCGTCCTCGTTGACTTCAAGGGTGGCGCGACCTTCGCGGGCATGTCCGAGATGCCGCACGTGTCCGCCATGATCTCCAACCTCGAGTCCGAGCTGTCCCTGGTGGACCGCATGCAAGACGCGCTCAAGGGCGAGATGGTGCGCCGCCAGGAAGTCCTGCGCGAGGCGGGTAACTACGCCAACGTCACCCAGTACGAGGAGGACCGTATCGCGGGCAAGCATTCCTTCCCCCCGATGCCCGCCCTCTTCCTGATCCTCGACGAGTTCTCCGAGCTGCTCACCGCCAAGCCGGAGTTCGCCGAGCTGTTCGTCGCGATCGGCCGCCTGGGCCGTTCGCTCTCGATCCACCTGCTCCTCGCCTCGCAAAGGCTCGAAACCTCGAGGATGCGCGGCCTTGAGTCTCACCTGTCCTACCGCGTGGGCCTCAAGACCTTCTCAGCCAGCGAGTCCCGCGAGGTTCTGGGCGTGCCGGACGCATACGAGCTCCCCTCGCTGCCCGGCTCCGGCTTCCTCATGCCCGGCACGGACGAACTCATCCGCTTCCGTGCCTCGTACGTCGCGGCCCCGCCGCCGCAGCGAACCGTCGGCTCTACCCAGCTGTCCACGGCTGGAACGCCGGACCGCTCGATCAAGGTCCTGCCCTTCACCCTGGCCCCCGTCCTGACACGCGAAGAGCCCATCGCAGCCCCGGCCTCGTCCGAAGAAGTCATGAGCCTGCCCGGGGACGCCAAGTGGGCAGACATGAGCGAGCTCGACATCGCGGTGGCGAAGATGACCGGTAAGGGCGTACCCGCCCACCAGGTGTGGCTGCCCCCGCTGGACGTGCCCGACACCTTCGACCAGATGATGCCCGACCTCGCACCCGTCGACGGCTTCGGCTACGTGTCGATGGAGTGGCGCCAGCGCGGCTCCCTCGTCTTCCCGCTGGGCATCAGGGACATCCCGCTTGAACAGCGCCGCGACCTGCTCACCTTCGACCTGTCGGGTGCGGGCGGTAACTTCGCGGTCGTTGGCGGCCCACTGACCGGCAAATCGATGGCGCTGCGCTCCCTCGTCATGTCGCTCTCGCTCATCTACACGCCGCAGGAAGTCCAGTTCTACATCATCGACCTGGGCGGCGGAACCTTCGCGTCCTTCGCAGACGCCCCCCACGTCGCCGGTATCGCCACGCGCGACACCGGTGAAGTCCTCACCCGAATCCTCGCCGAGGTCCAAGGCATTATCGAGGATCGCGCGCGCTATTTCCAGCAGCACAAGATCGACTCGATCGAGACCTACCGGCGCGGTCGCGCCCAGGGGCTCTACGACGACGGATACGGCGACGTGTTCCTCGTTGTCGACAACTGGGCTTCCCTCAAGGCCGACTTCGACGACCTCGACATGCGGATCGGTCGCATGCTCAACACCGCCCTGACATTCGGTGTGCACCTCGTGGCCGCAACGCCTCGCTGGAGTGACTTCCGTATGCAGATCGTTGACATGCTCGGTTCGAAGCTCGAACTCAAGATCGGCGACTTCCGCGACTCCGCGCTGGACCGCAACGTGCAGAAGCAGATCCCGGACGCTCGGCCGGGCCGAGGAGTGTGCGCGTCCAAGCACCACGTCCTCATCGCCTTGCCCCGCGCGGACGGCGAGGCGGACCCGGCGACCGTCAGCGAAGGCGTGGTCACCACGATTGAGCAGATCCGCGCGGCGCTGCCCGCCGGCCCCGGCCCCAAGCTTCGCCTCCTGCCGACCAAGGTCACTGCCGAGGAGATCGCGCAGCTGCCTGGCGCGCTCGCCCCGGTGCAGGGCCGAGCCCCCGCGCTCATTCTCGGTGTCGAAGAATCGCGACTCGGGGCGTTCCGCTTCGACCCGAACTCCGAGCACCACCTCTACCTCTTCGGCGACTCCAAGTCCGGCAAGACAACGTTCCTGCGCTCCCTTGCACGCGAAATCGTGGCCAGGAATACGCCCCAGGAAGCGCAAATCATCGTCGTCGACCGGCGCCGCTCCTCCCTCGGCGCCATTCCGAAGGAGTACCTGGCCGCCTACCTGACGACGAACGAGTCTGTCGCAAGAGATATGGCTGAGTTCGCGGCGTTCCTGAAGGAACGTCTACCCGGCGACGACGTGACCCCCGAACAGCTCGCGAATAGAAGCTGGTGGAAGGGACCAGAGTTCTGGGTCCTCGTCGACGACTACGACCTCGTCGTGACCTCCGAGGGTAATCCGCTCGCGGCGCTACAGCCGCTGCTGGCCCAGGCGGGTGATGTTGGTCTCCACCTGGTTATCGCGAGGCGGATGGGTGGCGCCTCTGGGGCCCTGTACGAGCGCGTCCTGCGTTCCCTCATTGACCTCGGGTCGACAGGCATCATGTTGTCCGGTAACCCGGACGAAGGTCAGGTTATCGGGCGTGTGAGGCCGGTCCGCGCACTGCCCGGTCGAGCGATCGTCGTCTCGCGCGAGGCGGGCACCTTCCGCGCTCAGCTCGCCTGGTCTGATCCCGTTCGATAGCGCGTAACCATTTCTGGCTCGCGTGTAGAATAACGGTGTTACGCGTTATCCCACGCGCCCAACGCAGCGAGAAAGACGAAGGTAGATGGCTCAGGGTGAACATGCTGAGCGCGCCCCACTATCGTGGGGCGCGTCGACTGACATCGGTCCCGTCCGCTCCGAAAATGAAGACTCCTGGCTGGCGGTTTCGCCCGTCTTCGCGGTCGCCGATGGAATGGGTGGCCACCTCGGCGGCGCCCAGGCCTCGTCGAAGGCAGTCATCACTCTGCGGCAGTTCCTGAGCCCCGAGCGCCTCGGAAACCGCCCCGTCGACCTGGTTGACCTCTCCGTCGCCATCGACGCGGCGGCCACCGCCGTCGCCGGCCTGGCGCCCGTCGATAACCCGATGGGCGCGCCCGGCACCACCCTGTCTGGCCTCATGGTCCTGTGGACCCCCGAGGGCCCCTACTGGCTCTCCTTCAACGTCGGCGACTCGCGCGCCTACGTCGTGGGCCCCGGCGGGATCCGTCAGCTCACCCACGACCACTCCGCCTTGCAGGAAGCCCGCGACCTGGCCGCCACCTCCGGCGCGCCGCAGGTGATTCCCCCGGCCAACGTCGTCACCAAGGCCCTGGGAGCCGGACAATCCGGCAGCGTCAAGGCGGATTATACGATCATGCCCCTCGAAGAGGGCGATCGCGCCGTCATCTGTACAGATGGCGTGCACGGGGTCTTGCAAGACTCCCAGATCCACGCGATCGTCGCAGCTGGCAACGGTCCGCAGGGAACCGCCGATGTCCTCGTGAAAGCCAGCCTCGAAGCCGGCACTCGTGACAACTCAACTGCGGTTGTAGTCTACGCAGGAACCCAATCACGAGTAACATTGACAACGAATGTCATGAATCGAATGATTCAACCAGTACGTCCGGCGTCGATTCAGACAGCGCGCCGGGTTCCTCGTAGAGAAGGCAGTGACTGATGCTTCAGATTGGACGCTTCTTGTGTCGCGGACAGGGCGCGATGCTCGTCACCGGACCCCTCGGTGCCGCGTTGGTGCCGCTCGAATTTGCGGACTCCGCGGCTGATGTCGTGTGGGGACGAGCCGACACGCAGGCGTGGCTCTCCCACGTGCAGGCCGAGCAGGGTGACGTCCTGCTCCTGGACTGCGCCGGCGAACAGCCCTACTTGACAGTCCTCGGTAACATCCAGCTGCGCATGCGCGCCGCAGGACAGATCACCGAGCAGGTGTGGACCGACCCGATCTGGGCCTGGCCCTTCAACCCCGGTGAGTGGCAGACCTTCGAGGCGAGCATCAACGAGGGCGACGAGATCACGTGGATGGTCCCCGCCGCCGACCGCGTCGAGGCCGCCGAGATTCGCATCGGCCGCGCCCTGGACGAGGTCGAGGCCCTGGCATCCCTGCCCGTCGACACGATGGGCTTCCTCATCAACCCCGACATTCCCGACCACGAGCGCCGCGCCCGCCGCGACGCGCGCGAGGAGCTGCCCGAGCCGACCACCACGCACACGTCGTCGGTCGACCTGGCCGCCGTCGAGGCTCAGTTCCTCGCAGCCACCGCCAACGGCCCCGTCTCGCTGACGCCCACCGCGCGCACCGCCGCGCCTGAGCAGGTCGAGGCCACGGATGCGGTCGAGGACGTCGCTGAGGATGAGGTCGAGCAGACCTCGAGTGAGCTCTACGTCGTCGCCGACGCCGTCGAGCCGCCGGTCAACACCGCCGCGTCGACCGAGCGCCTGGCCGCCTACTCGGAGTCCACCTCGTTCGAGCCCGAACCCGAGCCTGCTCCCGAGCCCGAGGTTGAGCCCGCTCCCGCTCCCGCGCTGGAGCCCGAGCCTGAGGTTGAGTCCGCGCCTGCGCCTGCTCCTGCGCCGGAGCCCGAGGTTGAGTCCACTCCCGAGCCGGAGCCCGCTCCCGAGATGGCACCCGAGCCGCCCGCCGCGCCCGAGGCCATGAGCGCCGCCGGACTGGCCGACCTGGGTGCCGAGACCGACACCGAGGCCACGATCCTGCGCCTCGCGCCCGTCAACGCCGGACCGGCCGCCCCCGTCGCCTTCCTGATCCACGGCGGCACCGTGCCCGTAGAGGTCTCGCGTGACGTCGTCATCGGCCGCGACCCCGACGCCCGCGCCCTGACCGGCCGCCCCGTGGCGACCGTGCTGCGCGTGCCCAGCCCGGCCACCGAGATCTCGCGTTCGCACTGCGCCGTCATGATGACGACGCCCGGCTCGTGGGCCCTCATGGACCTGGGCAGCGCCAACGGCACGGTCCTGCGACACGCGGACGGCTCCTTCCAGGACGTCACCCCCATGGTGACGATCGCCCTGAACGACGGCGACCTCATCG
>ERZ773018.1724-NODE-1724-length-11420-cov-3.322921_pt1 | contig 11420 bp, 11 predicted proteins | sample MGYA00580840_ERZ773018 | MGnify/ENA primary metagenome ERZ773018 (study PRJEB29015, sample SAMEA2738125) | human oral metagenome | biome: human oral; feature: human-associated habitat; material: saliva | place: China | collected 2256 ... | reverse complement strand
GGAATCTTTAGTTTATTAATGTTACTTTAAATCCTTCTATAATATTGTTAGTACTATTTGCAGCTCTTGAAACTGCGTGGTGGTTGGTACCTAAAAAACGGCCTGCGTCTCGATAACTACTAAATTCTTTAGATTGCCCAGACGTAACATTTGTTAATACTATCTTCTTAGGTACGTTAGATGGTATTTTAACTGGGTCAAAGTCTGTTCCGTCGTCTTCTTTAAAGGCCCAATTGTTATAAAGATATTTACCTTGGTTCATAGCAGATTTTCTAATACACGCTTTAGCGACTCCACACGATATTACTAGTGGCGTAGTGCTATTTGCGTACATAATTTCATTGGTTATTACGTTAATAGCTATATAAGATATCTTATCACAATCATTTACAGTTGTCTTTGTGATAATGTACTTATTCGTCTTGTCTAAATCTTTAATAGCTTCTTTAAGAGATATGTATTGTTTACCGTTATTAATAAACTTACTTATCTCTTCTAGATTATTATACGTATATATAGCTCTGGTTTTTCTATCTACTATCTTTAGTATATATCGTTTTCTATAACGCCTCTTATATCTATGCATTCCTTCTTCTAATGTTACCCATTTTGGATCATCTGTTTGATATTGTAACTGAAAATAACCTTTATTATGCTTAATAATATAAGGTCTATCTGTTCCTAAATTAACAAACCCAGCTACTGGCTTATGTCTACCTAAGTATACAAATGCATCACCTGTTGAGTAAAACGACTGCACTACACCTGTATTAAGATTTTTTAATAGACATGGTTTAGCATCAGTTTTAAGACCTTGTGGTTTAGTTAATCTAATATTATCTTCGACAGTAACCCATCTTAAGTTATCAGCATGGTAATTATTTTTTACACCATCTATATGATCTACCACAACATTATTATACCAATCATCATTTTCGCACCATGCTGATGCTACTAATATATGCAGCAAAAATCTATTTTTATTTAAACCTATAGATACATAATCAGTTGTGTTATTATGTACGTCTCTTTCGATGCCAGTATCAATTTCAAATACCCGACCGTCTTTAGAAACGCAATAATTAGGCGCGTATGGTATCATACGACAGACTAAATTATCTATCATTATTTCTACAGGATTTAATAGATATGCCTTCGGGCTTTTTTCCCGCGTGATGATTATTGCTAGTTTTAGGTATAAATATTCGTAAGTCTTTTATATACTTAGCATATCTATCTGGAAATCGAATATTTAAAACTGCCATATAGTATATAGATTCTATAGGTTTACAAACTAATATACCTTGTAACTCTATATCAACTTTGGTTGTCTTGTATAACCACATATGGGTAGAAGGTGAATCTGATTTATACATAGCAAATAAGAAATAATAGTCATTATCTTTTATTATACCATATGTTTTATCAGTATTTTTTAGTACTAACATTTTAGTCCTTTATATTAAAATAGATTTAAATCAAATATAAAAGATTATTACATAGTAAAGCACGAAATCGCTAAAGTGCCATCCCATCATAGTCAGCATTAGGTGACTTACATATGAGCTGCGAAAAAGAAGCGCAATTATCCCTAGGATCTGATTTAAACTTTGATATAGTTAACCATTGTGCACTACCAGACATCAAAGATGGGTTGCGGTGTAGGATCATCTTATATTCGCTACCTTTTGCTTCCCTTAAAAGCTCCTCTCCGATATCTGCTATCTCCTGGTCGAAACATTTAGCTGCTTTAAATATCTTTAAGCTAGCTTCTCGATAACTATACTTACCACTAGACATTAACTTATTAAGTACATGTGGTCTAAACACAGATATTAGTGTAGTCCAAGGTACTTCTACTTCGTTATACTTATGTTTACCAGGTCTAGAAACAATTACAGATCTGCTAGTAAAAGATGATCTAGCTGAATAGCAATGTTTCCTAAAGATACCACTTTTCTTAGCTAAATAGCCTTTAATATAAAACTCTGGCATCATACCTAATGTACATACTGCTTTAGCGGTTGTTTTATCATAAGTATGAAACTCAGCAGAGGCGTCATTAGCAACACGCATCCATGTTGATGCAACATCAAATACTTCCGCAAATCCAGTATCTACGAACTTACCTTTAGATGTTTTCGTAACTGCGAATAGTACGTTATTGATCATCGGTAAGTATTCCGATAGTAAGATATCTTTCTTAGTATCCCACATCTCTAGTAGCTGTAATACTCTTCTTGCTTTAGCATCTTGTTTATACTGTCCTATAGTAGATACAAATGCTAATATAGAACGTATGTTCTTGATGAAATTACTATATGTACGTTCGTTATGTAGAACGTTACGTGCTATAGCAATACATATGTTACCTTTAGTACGAGGTTCGTTAGTTAACCCTACTAGATACTGAATATCCCTCTGTAAGAGGTTATTGAGCATATAGAAGAACGTAGGGTTAAGGAATGGTAGCTCTGGGTTAAAAGATTTAGCCCATACTACAGGATCATATTGTACCGTATCTGCTACCGTACCACATTTAGAACATCGTACACCTTGATAAAACTCTCCATGTAGCTTACCACATTTACATTTAGGTAAGATATTGATAGACTCTCCCTCGTACTCTGTTATCATAGAGTTATAGAACTCTCTAGAGTGGTTATAGTCGAAGATGGAGTAGTTGTTGAGAACGAACTTATCTGTAGGTATAGAATGATAATATTCGTCTAGGGATATGAGTTTTTGTTTAATAGCCATGTTGTTACTCCTTGATATAAAAATTTAAAAAGATAGATAAGAGGTAGGTACTTGATACCTACCTCTTAGTATTTTATATCGCTTAGTAGTAAAGCTTATAACTATTGTAGTTGATCTGGCCGTTAGCACCGATGGTTGGGTTAACATTATAAATAATGTTTTGACCGAAACCTTGATCAAGGTTATAAGCACCCATAGTTGCAAGTTGATCGGTATTGAAACCAGATGTTGGCATAGCGAAGCTATTATCAACCTGTGTAATAAGACCAGCGGCTTGTACACCTGCTATAAGAGCCTTGATGAACGCTGGGTGTAGGGTAATACGTGTAGTCTTACCATCCATAGATGCATCTGGAATATAGTTAGCTAATAGCTCAGTTTTCTCGTTGAAAGAATCTGGTTTATTAGTAGCTATAGAACCGAAATACATATTCATAGCTGTTGGGTCTTCTAGTTTAGTTAGTGATAGTAGTTTCTCGAACTCTAGATCTCTAACGTCACGTTCTTCTTTCTTAGTAGCATAAGAACCAGCTACTATCAAGTTCTTAGCGAACTGTACTGGCAGGTTAGTGAACGCGTTAGTGCCATCTGGATTATCCTGTGCATTAGTTAGGATCTTAGCTGCTGCTATAATCTCTTCTCTAGCTGCTTGCTCTGTATCTGACCATACGAATGGTGAAAGAGCTGCTGCTGACTCTCCGAATGCTGTTACGTCTAGCGTAATGATAGGAGATGAATAAGAGAATAGTTTATCAATAACTAGTGCTCTATCAGCTGGTTGGTAAGAAGTATCAAGAACATTGATAGGTTCGAACTTAGGTGTTTTAGTACCTGTGTTAACCTCATGAGTTAAGAGGTTATACCAACCTGGATGTCTGTCTTCTGTCATAGTGTCCATGACTACTTTAACGTATTGTTTCTGGGCACCTACTAGAGCACCTGCGATGATGCCTAAAAGAGAAGATGCTGTGTCTGGTATGAACGAACGAATATTAGTTATGATAATATTCGGAGCGATCTCCCACTCTGGTAGTTGTCTACCCATAGGATCCATACGTTGACCTCTGTAGATAGGATAACCAGTAATATAACCAGAAGCTTGTACTAGTTTCTTATCTATAGAGACTTTATGTACAGTCTTAAGTTGTTGAGATTTATTAGTGTCTTTGATCTCTATGGTTGCTGTAAAGTCAGCTTTGATAGGGTTGTTAAGTCTATCTTTTATATAGCCTTCTTTATGTGTCTCGATAGAGTATTTAAACACACCTGATTTGATAAGAGACTTAAGTGTTACTAGGTTAAGACCTTTACCTAGTGAAGTTTCATAATCCATGTTAATGCTAGATGCAGAAGTGATAGTCACTTGCTCTATAACTTGTTGTGGGTCTAGATGATAAGGAATAACTAGACCATCGATAGCTATCCAGTCTGCAGACTTAGCTGTTAGATCGCTAAATGTAGGTAGTATTTGCTCTCGTGTTACACCATGCAAGAATGTATCTATGGTATCTGCATACGTATAGAGTTCATCTGCACCATAGCCTTTATCAGATTTAGCTATTTCCGCTATACGTAGTGTCTCTTTAGCGGTTAGAGATTTTCTACCTGTAGATGCTAAGCAGTTGATAACATAGCGTATTCTGTTAGTATTACCTTCTCTTTGGAAGAATACTATATAGCTATACGCTAGTTCTGTTAGTACGTCTTTATCAAGTACTAAGACTTTAGTAGATTGGTTCTTAGCTTTAAGAATCTCTTCTGCTTTCTTTTTAAGCTCTGCTAAGTTAGTAGATACACCACCTTGGTGTATAAGACCAGGTGCTAGGTTGCTAAATACATCTGTACTGAACGTAGGTTGAGCTACATTAGCATTTGTATTAACGCTATTCGTAGTTATGTTATCTACGTTGATATTGTTTCCGTTTACTTCATTTCCGTAACGAGCTGCCATTACTCTCTCCTTAAGATTAAATTTTTAATTAAAAATTTTGAACATTAACATACCTATAATATCTTATATCTATATTAGAGTTAACCTAACTTCATTACTTATAGTTCTGTTACCTATAGATGTTATAACATACAAGAACCCGCCATTCTATAATATTACACTTATCTACATGTATCATAGCTACAGTAACTTAGCTAAGTAACTATAATATCTATACTCGATATTATACTTACACTAACGCTCTATATAAAGAATATATATCTAAAAATAATTCTCTTTTAGCTAGTATATCCTTAACCATATATTCTCGCCTTATTCATTCCCTCTACTAGTTAGTCGTAACTAACTAGTAGAGTATAAGAGTGAATTAAATCATATAAGGGGTATTTGTTCGCTGATTTTCACATTTGATAGGGAGTATAGTATGTTAGAGTTATTTAATAGGAAGTTACCACCTATATTCCAAGGTATAACTGTTAACCAAGATCTTAAGTATATAAGAGAATATTATAACGGTGTATTGAATAAAGTTATAGAGTTTAGGTCAGAGCACACATGGTTAGTTAAAGGTGAACATATCTTAAATAGAATGTTAAAACAGTTCTTACGTCCTGAAGGATTTAACGATCTAGATTATTTTAAGATGGTAGATCGTTACGCAGAGTCTATAAGTAGAGAGTTACAGTTTACTAGTAAATACGTTACTGGTAACTGGCATAGTAATAATATGTTCAAAGGCTCTTTAGAAGCATACTATGTTAAAAAGAATATTATAGACTTAACAGGTATACAGAATAAATGGAGAGACTTTAGACCTATTAAAGTTATCTATACGAATAATAAAGCATTCGATATAGAAGTGCCTGATATGATGTACGTTAAAGATGTAAGGATGATTATAGAGATAGATATCTTCCAATTGATGTTCCATTATAAGTACTGGGTAGAGATGAGAAACTTTAAAGATCAAGATAGTAGTACAGAGGCTTACTTAGGTTGTTACTTATTACCATCGTTAGCTGGTAGTTATATAGACTATAGCTGTTGGAATATATTCAGTAGGCTAGTAACAGATAGAACTTATGAACCTGTCTTTAGGAATAGAATGCCATTTAGTGTAACTGACTATAGTAGAAGGTTAACGAAAGGCTATTTAGAGTATGTAGATAGATTTAGAGATACTAAGAATACATTTGATAAGATACTAGAGAATATCCCTATGGTTACTTACACTAACGCTATAGAGTTTTTACAGTTAGCAGAAGGATTTTATACTAGACAAGCATTATGGTTACCACTATTCTGTAGGTTAGGTTGTTTAGGTACATTATTAGAACTTACTGGTCATAACGGTATCATAGCTAATACAGATATAACTAGTAAAGTTAAACGTTATATAAGACAGATACTGAACTATGAGAATATATTACCTAGTAATACTCCTAAGCATATAGAAAGAGAGTTCTACTATATGCTATTTAGAGTAGAACATTTACTAGACTAATAAGAGATACTACAGAGAGTCTTAACGACTCTCTGTAGTATCTTCTGTTATTGTTGTTGATAACATAGCTTGATAAGCACTCTTATCGTGTATAGGATCTTCTAATAATGCTAAGATCTCTTCATCTGTTAGATCATCTACGTTAATAGTACCAGCTTCTAGTTGCTTACGTAATGCTTCATTAGTAAGTTCTAATAACTCCTTCTCTTCTGCTTCTGTATTAGCAACTATAGTAGACTCAACTTCATTCTGTTCTATACGTATATCTTCTGTTATTTTGTGTAGCATAGTTAACTCCTTATGGTTAATGTATCTATAGACTCTTTTAACTCTAGAAAATCTGCATTAGCAAATCTAGAGTACATAGACTCAAAATGACATACTAGTATAATCTGGTTAAAGTTATGGGTTAATACTCTATCTATTACATCGTATGCATTAACTCTATGTTCTGGGTCCATAGTTCGTCCAAACTCATCTAGTATTAAAGGAAATCCTGATAAATGGAAATACTTAATGAATATGATTTTAAAAGCTAGGTTAACTATCTCTTGCATAGAGGATGATAACTTAGATACATCTTCTATAGTCTCATCATGGTTAACCTTTACTTTAAACTTATAGTTAAGATCATTAGACTCATCTACTTCACATGGTAGTAGTTCCATACTATATGACCATACAGAGTTAATAATAGTATTCATTTCAGATAGATAAGTGTTAAGGAAACTATTAATAGATTTAGCTATTAATCCACCATCTGGAGATAATACTGTTAACATCTTAGTAAGAACATCTAACTTGCTCTTATTAGCTGTTATAGTATTCTGTAATGAAGTTATGATAGAGTTATTAGTATCAGAGTCTGTTATCTTCTTCTGTATAGTAGATAACCTTAGTTTAAGTTCTCCTATCTGTTTTACTAATAGTTCATTATGCTTACTATCTAACAGATATTTATACTCAGCATGTTTATAATCTTGATACTCTTCTATCTCCTTAATAATATTACGAACAGTAGCTTCTGAAGTTATATAAAGTTTAACATTCTCTATAGACTTAAGTACTTGAGTACGTGCTGTTGTTATATCGTTAACATCTTTCTCTAAAGAAGCTAAAGAATCTACTCCTAACTCCTTAGCTAGTTTACTAGCTTCTTGTTGTATCTTAAGTTTCTCTTCTAGTGCTTTAAGTTCTTTATTCTTAGTATCATAGTCTAAGAATGCAGTTACTGTTACTCTCGCTTTATTAAGTAAGTTCAATACTCCTTCAGGTTGAACTGTCATAACATCTTCTAAGAACGGACGTAAGATAGGTTCTGATAATACAGCAGTAAGTTGATCTATATTCTCTATCTTAGTAGTTAACATCTTATTCTTCTCTACTAAGGATTTAATAACCTCAAAACGTTCTTTTAACTCTGTTTCTATAGGAGCTAATTTACTCTTAAGTATATTAATCTGGTTAATGTTACTATAGTGGAAACTATGGTTACAGTTAGGACATGTAACATCATGGTCTTTAGTAACTGCTTCTAGTTCTTTTATGTTATTAACATAACCACTATAGATACCTTTCTTATTACTAAACTCTGTTTTCAGTCTCTCTAATATCTCTTTGTTATCTAAGAGTTCTTTTCGAGAACCTATAGATAAGAAATCAGGATGTAATAACGTCTGTAATATAACGTTAGATTTAATAGTAACCTCTTGTAGTTTATTAGCTACTAGATCTGAAGTACCTGCTATGATATCATTAGGTAGTAACTTAGCTATTTCTACTATAGTATGTTTATAATCTTCTATAAGCTTAGTTAAACTATCTAAGTTATCTTTAGAGTTAAGTATCTCTAGTGTCTTAATAGCTTTAGATTTCTTATCTAGCTCTTGGTTATATTTCTCTAATGTAGCTTCTAAGTTACCTAGTTTTATTTTAGCTGTTTCAACGTTAATATTTTCTAACGTAGAAGTTTCATATGCTATAGACTGATATTTACTATACCTATTAAATACTTCCTCTATAACACTAGTGTCTTTAAACTTACTTAATGGTTCTTTAGCAGTAACTAACTGTTGAGATAACTTAATGATTAAATTATCTATTTTATCTACTTGCTCTCTTAGTAACTTTATCTCTTCTTTATCTACTATAGACTCTGTCTTCTTAACTAAATCTTCTTGTAATACTTTAATAGAACCTAAAATATCTCTAGCTCTTGATTTAAGGTTATTCCATACTTTAATAGGGAATGTATAATCTATAGGAGATAACATAGTGAACCAATGTTTTCTTATACTAGGAGACATAGTAGTTAAGTTATCTATACCTAGTAGTATATCAAACATAGGTAATGTTAACTTAAAGTGCTCTTCTACTAGTTGTTTTTGAACTGTTGATGTGCCACCAGTATTAAGCTCTATCCCATTCTTAAGGAAGCTATGTTTACCTTTAGATACGTATCCAGATGATAGTATATATTCAGTATCTCCTACTTGATACTCTATGTACTTATAGCCATCTTCTCTATAGTCTTTCTTAAGGTCTGCTGGTAATGGGTTAAGCTGTGATAACAAGCTGCTTTTACCCATTCCATTAGCCCATGCTATGATCGTTATATTACTATCTGGCGTATAAACAAAATGTTCTACACCAGATAGGAAAAATCTTTTAAACTTATGTAACACTACTTTCTTTAGTAACATATATTTTATTCCTTTTCTTACGAAAGATAACCGTCTTAGTATACTTATGTAGGGTATCTTTACTTGCAAACTCGTCGTTAAACTCTGTTATACATGTAAAATAAAATATGATATCCTTAAGATTTTCCATATCATTATGTATAGGTAAACCATATAGGCACCCAGTATACATAGTATTAATATCATATCGGAAGTTAACATAACCTATCTTCTTATAACGAGAGTCTGTGGTTACATAACCATACCTAATAACACATAAACTAAACCTATCTATAAGCCAATGAGGAACTTTAAGGTTAATACAGTTATGGTTAGTTTTATGCTTCTCATGTTTAGGACCACTACAGGTAGTAGTATAAACTAATCGTATGTTATTTGTGCTTATAGCATAACTTCCAGTGTTTTTTATCTTAATGAATTGATTTGTAATATCTATATTAGCCATAGGTAACCTTAGGAGTAAATTAGTAAGCATACACGTAAGAACATTTAAGTTCTTACGTGTATGTCATATTGTTATCAAATTACATATTCAATAGTGCTTCATTAGCTTTATCTAATAGAATCTGTATAGACTCTATAGCATCTGCTACAGCACTTGTATCTGCTAACCCACCGAAGCTTATGTTCATGTCTGTTAGCTCTTGTAATTTATCTTCTAACTCTGCTATATAATCGTATATAGCATCTGCGTTAAGGAAATTAGGTAGTTTAAAACTATCTAAGTTAAGATCACCTATTATCTCTTCTAGTTTCTCGTTAAGTACTGTCTGCATAGAGCTAATGCCATCGCTAAAGAATCTACTTACAGTATCTATATCCTCTCCTATGCTACTTTGTGATTTATACTTATAGAATAAATAAGTACCCACTACAGCTATTGTAGCTACACCTACCATTATCTTACCTTTATGGTTTCTCCAGAATTGTCTATACCAAGCATTTTCTTTCATAGCAGCTTGACGTTCTTGCTCTAGATCTGATAAGATCTTCTCGTTTTCTTCTACTCTATGTAGAGCTGAGTCTATTATTTCCTCTAATGATTTATTCTCCATGTCATTACTCCTCTTTGTGGTTATTCAGAGTAGATAGTAAATAACGAAAATAAAAAATACTATAGAGCATAGAGTAAATACTCTATGCTCTATAAGGACTTAAAATGTAAAAAATGCAATAAGTAACCCTCTAGCTCTATATCCGATCGCACAATATTCGCGGGACCAAGCTAGCGTCCAATAAGCAGAACCCATCCAAAGCCACTGACTACAAAGCCCTATATCAATGTAGTTGATAAACCGATAGTGTATAGGTCCACTTATCATAGTGTTTATCACGTAGCACCCAATGTTACTTATTTTACATCATATATAACTAATTATTTTAATTTTTTAGTTTTTAAAATCTTACCTATCTCAGCAGCATCATCTTCTTCAGAATAGTTTTTCTCTATATACTCTTCTATCCTATCTCCTAAATAAGGATCTGTAAGATCTACTTTACCAGTTCTTAAGATATCTAATACTCTCTTATGGTAGATTAAACAAGATAGTAGTTTTTTAGTAGGTTCTAACCCAGGTCCATCAAACTCACAATAGAGTTCTGGTATCTTAGGTATAACAGGTACTTTAACTTCTTTAGTTTCTGTCTTATATATAGTCCTAACTTCAGGAGTAGCTGGTTGAGAACAACCAGTTAATACGAATACTAATATAACACCTAACATTATCGCTACTAAGAGTCTAAAGAATATTTTAGCTCTAGACATTTCACTCTCATAGTCTAATGGTTCTGTATGACGTTCTTCCACTGGAAAACCTTCTTCTATAGTTTTACTATAGTCTACGTTTTTATAACTTTTTTTCTTATAGTCCATGATTCTTCATCCTCTATTTGCATAAATATTCCCATAGCATGTATACTACCTAAAGTACATAATAATACAAATGGTAGAATAATGATAGTTAAGAATATCTTATCATCTCCGTAGAGACCTACCACAAATAAACATACGATAAAAACTATAGTAACTAATAAGATACAATAGTCTATAATACCTTTAACAATGTATTTCATTATTAGCATAGCTTATAAATCTCCGTAGTTGATCTTAGCTATATTCTTGTTAGCTTCCTTATATTCTTCGCATGTTACATTATTCTTGTCTTTAGTATGTACTACTCGTTCTACGTATTTAACAACAACGTCAGGTGCTTTATTTCTCCATTTTTCAACTTCAGCAGCTAATGCATCCTCGTTCATCTTGATTTTCTCTACAGCATCGTTAACATTATCTATAGCTCTAGTTAGTTCTTGCTTAGCTTGCTCTAATGTAGTTATCTCTAACTTATCTATAGTCTTATTATGCTCATAGTCTTTTATCATAGCGCGTTGATATTCAGAATAGCCTTCTATCTTCTTAATATCAGATTTAAGTATATGAATATAACCGAAATGGTAGAGTACTAGTAATACTATAATTATCATAGGTAACCATGATTTATAA
>ERZ773018.1722-NODE-1722-length-11426-cov-2.839680_pt1 | contig 11426 bp, 5 predicted proteins | sample MGYA00580840_ERZ773018 | MGnify/ENA primary metagenome ERZ773018 (study PRJEB29015, sample SAMEA2738125) | human oral metagenome | biome: human oral; feature: human-associated habitat; material: saliva | place: China | collected 2256 ... | reverse complement strand
GTGGTTGCGCAAGGCCGTGGCCGATGTTCGCCTCGAGGTCTTCGTGGGGGAGCAGTCGGTCCCCTTCATCCAGGAGATGGATGCCCGCGACGACGAGTCCACCACGATCCACCTGCTGGCCGGCGGAGCCGATGGCACGCCCCTGGGTGCTGGGCGGATTCTGCTGGAGCCCGAGAACCCCGCTCGGGTCCACCTCGGCCGTCTGGCCGTCCGCAGCATTGCTCGCGGGAGGAGGCTCGGGGCCCGTGTGGTCGCGGCCCTTGAGCAGACCGCGCTGAGCCACTCCGGTCGCTCCAGCGTGGAGGTGGTTCTCTCCGCCCAGGAGCAGGCTATGAGATTCTACGAGCGCTGCGGATACCGGGTCCTAGGCGGGCGCCGCTATCTCGACGCCGGCATCTGGCACCAGGACATGGCCCGCACCGTCAGTAGCGTGAGCGCCGAGGACCGTTCCGGCCGGACCGCCTAGGTCCGGTCGCACACGCCCGCGCATGTGCGCGTGCCGAGAACAGCAGGACCGAGAGGAGACACTCGTGCGGATCGTCGTCATCGGCGCCGGAGGCATCGGAGGATGGCTCGGCGCCCGCCTGGCCGCGAGCGGCCAGCAGGTCGGGTTCCTCGTTCACGATCGCACCCTGGCTGCCCTGCGCTCAGGCGGGCTGACGCTGCGCGACTGCTCTGGCGGCGAGCCCGGTACCGTGACCGCCCGCATCGAGACGCCACTGGCCAGTGATGACCCGCGGGCTCTCACCGAGACCCTGGGAGGTCAGCCGGACCTGGTCCTGGTGACCACGAAGGTCGATGCGCTGGTCGGACTGGCTCCTGCGCTCAGAGTCCTGACCGGCCCCGACACCGGCGTCGTCTCCACCCAGAACGGGATCAGCGCGCCCGAGCTGCTCGCCGACGCCGTCGGAAAGGAGCACGTCCTGCCCGGAGTCGCCCGGGTCTACTCCGCCATCACCTCGCCCGGGGAAGTCCGCACCATCGGCAACGCCGGCTCCCTGGCCCTGGGGGAGTGGGACGGTGCCGCCACCGCTCGCTGCGCCGCCGCCGTCGAAACCCTCGAGGCGGCCGGAATCCGGGCCTGGATCCCGGACTCCATCTGGGCCGAGCTGTGGCGCAAGGTCTCCTTCGTCGTCGTCCAGGGCTCCCTCGGTGCCGCCGCGAACGCGCCCATCGGCGTCCTGCGCACCGACCTGAGAGACGCCTTCACCCGGGCCGTGGGCGAAGTCATCGCCGTCGCCGCGGCCCAGGGGCACGACCTGGCTACCGACGACGCCCCCGACCCGGTCGCTGCAGCCCTGCGCATGGCCGACGCCCAGCCGGCTGGCGCCACCACCTCGATGCAGCGGGACATCGCCTCAGGCCTGCCCAGCGAGCTCGACGCCCAGCTCGGTGCCCTGTGCCGCGCCGGAGACGAGGCGGGTGTTCCCACCCCCGTGCTCGACCTCGCGCACAGCGTCCTGGCTCCGCAAGAGGCTGCAGCCAGGGCGCGTGTCTGAGCCCGAGACACCTCTCGGAGGCGGCGGGCAGGGAGCCACCCGGCAGAGGATTTCTCCCCCGGCTTAGCCGCCCACCTCGGCAATGGTCCGTCGTGGCCCTTCATGGACCGGCATGGACCGGCAAGGCCGGGCAAAGGCCCTGCCTTCGCGCTGGAGCACGCTGGGCCCCTCCAGGAGACATGGTGCCGGGCGGGCCTAGGATGGGGCCATGGCGGAGATGAGCAGTCAGGAAGAAGCAGCCCCCAAGGACGACTTCGTCCACCTCCACGTCCACACCGACTACTCCATGCTGGACGGCGCCGGGAAGATCAAGGACTACGTGGCCGAGGCCAAGCGGCTGGGCCAGCCCGCCCTGGCGATCACCGACCACGGCTACATGTTCGGAGCCTACGAGTTCTACGCGGCCGCCACGGCCGCCGGTATCAAGCCGATTATCGGGGTCGAGGCGTACATGACTCCGGGCACCTCCCGCTTCGACAAGACCCGTGTGTTCTGGGGCGATGAGTCCCAGCGGAGCGACGACGTCTCCGCCCGCGGCTCCTACACGCACATGACGCTGCTCTCACGCAACAACGAGGGCCTGCACAACCTCATGCGCATGGACTCCTTCGCCTCTCTGGAGGGTCAGTGGGGCAAGGCGCCGCGCATCGACCGCGAGCTGCTCTCGCGCTATGCGAGCGGCCTCATCGGCTCCACCGGCTGCCCCTCCTCGGAGGTCCAGACTCGCCTGCGCCTGGGCCAGTGGGACGAGGCCCTGCGCGTCGCCGGGGAGCTGCAGGACATCTTCGGCAAGGAGTTCTTCTACGTCGAGCTCATGGACCACGGCCTGGAGATCGAGCAGCGCGTCACCAAGGATCTGCTGCGCATCGCCAAGGAGATCGGGGCCCCGCTGCTGGCCACCAACGACTCCCACTACGTGCGCCCCGAGGACCGCACCATCCAGGACGCGATGCTGTGCATCAACTCCGGCTCCGTGCTCTCCGATCCCGACCGCTTCAAGTTCGACGGTGACACCTACTACCTGCGCCCCGGCGCCGAGATGCGCCGCCTCTTCTCCGAGATGCCCCAGGCCTGCGACAACACCCTGCTCGTGGCCGAGCAGTGCGACGTGCACTTCCGCACCGTGGACGAGGGCGCCTCCTACATGCCGGCCTTCCCCGTCCCCGAGGGGGAGACCGACGAGTCCTGGTTCATCAAGGAGTGCTGGCGCGGCATGGACCGCCGGTTCAACGGCGACATCCCCGAGGACTGCCGCAAGCAGGCCGAGTACGAGATCAGCGTCATCACCCAGATGGGGTTCCCCGGCTACTTCCTCGTTGTGGCCGACTACATCAACTGGGCCAAGGCCCACGGCATCCGGGTCGGGCCGGGGCGTGGATCGGGAGCCGGCTCCATGGTCGCCTACGCCATGGGCATCACCGAGCTCAACCCGCTGCGCCACGGGCTCATCTTCGAGCGCTTCCTCAATCCCGAGCGCATCTCCATGCCCGATATCGATGTCGACTTCGACGAGCGTCGGCGCGACGAGGTCATTGAGTACGTGCGCGAGAAGTACGGCGCCGACCGTATCAGTCAGGTGGTCACCTACGGCGTCATCAAGGCGAAGCAGTCCTTGAAGGACTCCAGCCGCGTCATGGGCTACCCCTACGCCGTCGGCGACCGGCTGACCAAGGCCATGCCCCCTTCCGTCCAGGGCAAGGACATCTCCATCAAGGGCATTTTCAACCCTGCCGACGAGCGCTACGGCGAGGCCGAGGAGTTCCGCAAGCTCCACGCCGAGGACCCCGACGCCCAGAAGATCGTCGAGCTGGCCAAGGGGCTGGAGGGCATGACCCGTCAGTGGGGCGTCCACGCCTGCGCCGTCATCATGTCCTCAGCCACCCTGACCGACATCATCCCCATGATGCAGCGCCTGCAGGACGGCGCCGTCATCACCCAGTTCGACTACCCCACCTGCGAGCACCTGGGCCTGCTCAAGATGGACTTCCTGGGACTGCGCAACCTCACGGTCATCTCCGACGCCCTGGAGAACATCGTCGCCAACGGCAAGCCGGCCCTGGACATCGACCACGTCGAGCTCGACGACCGCGCCACCTACGAACTCCTCTCACGCGGCGAGACCCTGGGCGTCTTCCAGCTCGACGGCGGGGGGATGCGCACCCTGCTGCGCCTGATGAAGCCGGACAACTTCGAGGACATCTCCGCCGTCGGCGCCCTCTACCGGCCCGGCCCCATGGGGGCGGAGTCCCACACCAACTACGCGCTGCGCAAGAACGGCCTGCAGGAGGTCATCCCGATCCACCCCGAGCTCAAGGAGGCCCTCGACCCGATCCTGGGGACCACGCACGGTCTCATCGTCTACCAGGAGCAGGTCATGAAGATCGCCACCGACCTGGCGGGATTCTCCATGGGCAAGGCCGACGCGCTGCGCAAGGCCATGGGTAAGAAGAAGATGGACATCCTGGCCAAGATGTTCGTCGAGTTCGAGGCCGGGATGGTCCAGTCCGGCTTCTCCAAGGAGAGCGTCAAGACCCTGTGGGACGTCGTCGTCCCCTTCGCCAAGTACGCCTTCAACAAGGCCCACTCGGCCGCCTACGGCGTCGTGTCCTACTGGACGGCCTACCTCAAGGCGCACTATCCCACCGAGTACATGGCCGCCCTGCTCACCAGTCAGAAGGACAACAAGGACAAGCTGGCCGTCTACCTGGGGGAGTGCCGCCACATGGGCATCACCGTCCTGCCCCCGGACGTCAACGCCTCGCGGGCCCAGTTCTCCGCGGTCGGTGAGGACGTGCGCTTCGGGCTGTCCGCGGTGCGCAACGTCGGCATCAACGTCGTCGACGCGATCGTGGCCGCCAGGGAGGACAAGGGCGAGTTCACCTCCTTCGAGGACTTCCTCGACAAGGTTCCCGCGGTCGTGTGCAACAAGCGCACCATCGACTCGCTCATCAAGGCCGGAGCCTTCGACTCCCTGGGACACACCCGGCGCTCCCTGCAGGCCTGCCACGAGGACTTCGTCGACGAGGTCATCGGCGTCAAGCGCAACGAGGCCGCCGGCCAGTTCGACCTGTTCGCCTCCCTCATGGGTGGGTCCGACGACGCCGACGACTCACCCTTCGGTAACGGCCCGGTCTTCTCCTCCGACGTTCCCAACCTGCCGGAGTGGGACAAGAAGGACAAGCTCGCCTACGAGCGCGACATGCTGGGCCTCTACGTCTCCGACCACCCCCTCATGGGCCTGGAGGGGCTGCTGGGCAAGCTCGCGGACAAGGAGATCTCCGAGCTCCACGAGAACGATGAGCTGCCCGACGGCGCCATGGTCACCATCGCCGGGCTCATCACCTCCCTGACCCGCAAGACCACCAAGCAGGGCAACCTGTGGGCCATCGCCCAGGTCGAGGACCTGGCCGGAAGCATCGAGGTGCTCTTCTTCCCCCAGACCTATCAGACCGTCTCCACCATGCTGGCCCCGGACACGGTGGTCACGGTGCGCGGACGTCTCAACCGGCGTGACGGGCAGGTCGCCCTGTACGCCCAGGAGATGACGATCCCGGACATCTCCAGCGCCGCCCACGAGGCGGTCCTCATCACCCTTCCCACCAACCGGTGCACCGGGCCACTGGTGGAGCAGTTCAAGGACGTGCTCACCAAGCACCCCGGTGGATCGACGGTGCGTCTGACGCTCACCAGCCCAGGGCGTGAGGTGCGCACCCAGCTGGACGCCTCGCTGCGGGTGGAGGCCTCGCCCGCCTTCTACTCCGACATCAAGGCCCTCCTCGGCCCGGGGTGCCTGCGCCACTAGAAAGCCGTATCCCCGGGAGTGGATCGCCCGCCCCGATGGGGACGTCGAGCAACCGATGCCAGCCCGAGCGGGCACCGTTCGCAAACCTGTTCGTGATCTCACCGTGTCCTCATCAGTGCGCCACACGCCGGCTTTCCTTAGGGCGGCAGGTCCGCCTTCGGGAAGGTGGAAACCGGTTTTGAAGCGGTGTTCCCACAGGTCGTGCCACCTCCACCAGGGTTGGTGCTCACGTGGCGCCCCGTCTTCATCTTGATACTCTCGTAATGTCCACAAGCAGTCGGTGACTGTATTGTCTATGAGGTAATTTGATGAGTGACGAGGATTTCAACCCTCCAACATTGACGCAGCAAGAGGAGCGGGACGCCGGCCCGCAGACGGAGCAGACAGGGGAGGTCCTCCAGGGCGTGGCGGCTGCGACGCCGGCCTTCCAGACCTCCCCGGCAACCGTGAAACGGCGCCAGCGCCACCTGCTCGACCGCCTGAGGAGATCGGTCTCCCGCCAGCCCCACGACGTCGGTGAGGGAATGGACAAGGTGGTCTTCGGCGTCGCCGCGGCCGCGACCATCGCCTTCGTCGTGTGGGGCTTCATCTCTCCGCACGGTCTGGGGAGGGCTTCCAAGTGGGCCCTGGGGGGAACGATCAGCAACTTCGGCTGGCTGTTCGTCCTGTCCTCGACCCTGTTCGTCGTCTTCGTCGTCTTCGTGGCGGCCTCCCGGTTCGGCAAGATCCCCCTGGGTGGGGACGGAGAGGAGCCCGAGTACTCCACCGGCTCCTGGGTCTCCATGATGTTTGCCACCGGAATGGGGATTGGCCTGATTTTTTACGGAGTCGGTGAGCCGCTCTACTTCTACATGTCGCCCCCGCCGGAAACGGTCGACCCTCAGACCGCCCAGGCCGCCAGTACCGCCCTGGGCACGGCCATGTTCCACTGGACCATCTACCCGTGGGCGATGTACGCCCTGGTGGGGCTCGGGATGGCCTACGGAACCTACCGGCTGGGACGCTCCCAGCTCTTCTCGGCCATGTTCACCTCCCTGTTCGGGCGGCAGGCCATTGATGGGGTTGGTGGGCGCATCATCAATATTCTGGCGATCGTCGCCACCCTGTTCGGATCCGCATGCTCCCTGGGGCTGGGGGCCCTGCAGATCGGCGGGGGAATGGTGTCGACCAATCTCGTCACCAAGTCCACCCCCGCGATGATGGTCGGCATCATCGCGATCCTGACGGCCTGCTTCGTGGCCTCCGCGATCTCCGGCATTGAGAAGGGCATCCAGTGGCTGTCGAACATCAACATGGTGCTGGCTGTGCTGCTGGCGATCATCGTCTTCATCGGCGGACCCACCCTGTTCATCCTCAACATCATCCCCTCGGCGATCGGCAACTTCATCGACGAGCTGCCCGCCATGGCCTCGCGCACCGCGGCCGTGGGCAATCAGGACATGGCCCAGTGGCTGTCCTCCTGGACGATCTTCTACTGGGCCTGGTGGATCTCCTGGACGCCCTTCGTGGGAATGTTCATCGCCCGCATCTCGCGCGGCCGCACCATCCGGCAGTTCGTCACCGGGGTCATGCTCGTCCCCTCAGTCGTCTCTCTCATCTGGTTCGCCATCTTCGGTGGGGGCGCCATCGGGCTCCAGGAACGCGCCGAGCGCGCCGGCCAGGCGGCGCACGCCCTCGTCCATCTCAAGGCCGATGGCACGCCCGACCTGAACTTCGACACCATCCTGTTCGACCTGCTCAACGCCATGCCCGTGCACAAGGTGGTCCTCATCGTCCTCATGGTGCTGGCAGTCGTCCTGGTAGCGATCTTCTTCGTCACCGGTGCCGACTCGGCCTCCATCGTCATGGGAGGGCTCTCGGAGAACGGTGCAACCGATCCGAGCCGCTTCACGGTCGTCTTCTGGGGCGTGGCCACAGGCGGCGTGGCCTCAGCCATGCTGCTCGCCGGTGGGGATGATCCGCGCGAGGTTCTCACCGGTCTGCGGGACATCACGATCGTCTCGGCGCTGCCCTTCGTCTTCGTGATGCTGCTGCTGTGCGTCTCGCTCTACAAGGATCTCAACAACGACCCCATGCTGCTGCGGCACTCGCTGGCCAACCAGGTCCTGGTCGACTCGGTCACCACCGCGGTCACGACGGCCAACGAGCCGCATGAGGTTGAGACCATCGAGCTGCACACCAGCCTGTCATCGACCACTGACGGCGACGACGCAGGCGGTGAGGGTTGCCAGGACAGCACTGACGAGGCCGCGCAGGACCTGAGTGCTGAAGTGCTGACATTCGCGCCGTCGACGGTGCCGAGAACGCACCGACGGGATCGGAGCGGAGGCAGGAGGGCTAAGTCGGCCGACTGCTCCTGGTGCTGGGGGCCGGGCTCATTGCTCGGTCCCCAGCTGCTCAACGGTGGCGCCCACCTGGCCGGCGGGGTGATCGACGACGACGACGTCGCCGTCGGTCAGGTGGTGCCCGCGACGCGTCTCCACGACGCCGTTGACAGTGACGTCTCCGGACTGGATGGCGATGCGCGCCTGTGCGCCGTCCTCCACCAGGCCCGCCAGCTTGAGGAACTGGCCGAGCCTGATGCTTCCGGACACTGAGATGAGCGGGTGCTGGGATGGCCGTCGAGGTGTTGCGTGCGTCATAGGTGGATCCTCGCAGACGGGGCGTGAGGTACGCACGTCGGACCAGGTAGCACCCCGCCAGAGCGGCCGGTAGCGAGGCGAGTGAGAGAAGCGTCTCTCAGAAGTATGCGGATATAACGGATGCCAAACAAAATTTATCACGGTAGGGTAACGGCGTTCTGATAACACTACGGAGACGGAGACACCATGAAGCGTCGAATCGTCGCCCAGATGGCGATACTCGCTCTATCGCTGTCGGCGCCTGTTCTGGCCGTGACTCATGCACCACAAGCCGCCGCCGCTGACGGCAACATCATTCATGTCTCGGCCGAGGGAGGCTCGGACGCGGGAGACGGAACCGCTGCCAAGCCCCTTCAGACCATTGGAGCCGCCCTGAAGAAGGCCGGCGGCGGAGACACCATCGAGCTGGCCAACGGCACCTACCGTGAGGGCGAGCTCGCCGTCGACAAGGGCGTGACCATCAAGGCGGCCGAGGGTGCCAAGCCGGTCCTCACCGGTGCCGAGGTCCCCAAGAGCTGGAGTGCCGGCGGTGACGGGAAGTGGTCCACGGGCAAGGATATGGTCCGGTTCTGTACGGTCTGCACCATCAATGCCGACCCCGCCAAGGAGGGGATCGCCGCCCACCCCGAGCAGGTGTTCGTGGACGGTAAGCCCCTGACCCAGGTGCTCAGCCGCGCCGAGGTCACCGAGTCCACCTTCTACGTGGACGACCCCGACCCGGTCACCCTGAAGAACCCGAAGAACAACCAGGCCGGCTACAACGTCAAGCCGCACCGGGGCACCTCCTACGTCATCGGCGTCGACCCCAACCAGCACCAGGTCGAGGTGGTCCAGCACTCCCGCGCCCTGTCCTTCAACACCGACAACATCACCCTGTCGGGGCTGACGGTGGAGAAGTACTCCGCGGTGCAGCGCTGGGACTACGAGGACCCCGAGATCGGCACCATCTCCGGTGGTGGAATGGTCGTGGCCGCTCACGGTGCTCCTCGCATTGAGAACTCCACCTTCCGCTACTCCTCGACGGCCGGTGCGCTGCAGGTCATCGACTCCACCAACGCGGCCATCTCGAACAACCTGTTCGAGAACAACGGCTCCAACGCCTTCGGCATCAACGACTCCAGCGGTGCCAAGGTGGAGAACAACATGTGGAGGAACAACAACACCTCCGGCTTCATCACGAAGGACTGCGGCGCCTACTGCACCCTGGCCGACACCAAGATCACCCACTCCAAGAACATCCGCTTCGCCAACAACACCGTGGACTACTCGGCCACCGGCACGGACATCTCCGACCCCGCGGCCTATGACCAGAACCGGGCCGCGGGAGTCTGGTTCGACGAGGGCGTGATCGACTCCGAGATCGTTGGCAACTACTTCGTCAACGTCCCGGTGGCGATCTTCAACGAGGTCTCCTCCAACAACCTCATCGCCTCCAACATCGTGGCCGGGGCCGGTATCGGTATCCACATCTCCGGGTCCAACGACACCCGCGTGTGGAACAACACCGTCTCCCACGCGCTCACCAGCCTGTGGATCCAGGAGGACACCCGTTCCGACGGCTGCAACGCCCGCAACGCCCAGGGTGTGTGCACCCAGGTGCAGAAGTGGAGCGCCGAGCACGGACTGAGCTGGGACACCACCAACACCAAGGTGATGAACAACATCTTCTCCTCCGAGCAGACCACCCCCATGCCCGGGGACCCGTGGCGCTACTCCGCCATGGTCCAGGTCCTGGGTGGGGCCAACCAGGACGGCTCCGGTGCGGTCTACGCCAATGAGATGGTCTCCAGCATCGACTACGACGTCTACTACCGCCACGAGAACCCCCAGACCCTGTCGACCACGGTCCTGTGGAACTGGGGCGCCGACCGCATGAACCAGTCGGTCAACGCCGAGAAGCTCTCGGACTTCACGGCCAGCTCGAGCGTCAAGGCCGAGGGCAAGGAGTCCAACGGTCTGGACCTGCACGGCTCCCCGGAGAACAACCCGTTCTTCGTCAAGGAGTCCGCCAACCCGATGGACAAGACCTCGGACTTCCACCTCAAGGAGGGAAGCCCCGCCTCCGGTAACGGTCACGCCCTGCCCGAGGACATCGCCAAGACCCTCGGCGTCAACGCCAACGTCGCCGTGGACCGCGGTGCGCTGGTCAACGTCGCCTGGGGCGGCGGCGCCGTTCCCGGTGCCGGGGACGCCCCCGCTGACAACGCCAACAACGGCGGCAAGGCCGCTAACAACGGCGACAAGGCCGCCAACAACAACGGCGACAACGCCAACAACGGTGACAAGGCCGCCAACAACGGCGGCAACGCCAACAACGGTGGCAAGGCCGACAACAACGGCTCCACCGTCGCCGACGGGGCCGCTAGCACCGGCGGCCAGGACGCACAGAGCGCCAGCCCCTCTGACTCCAAGGCAGGGGCCGGCCAGAAGAACTCCAGCATCGCCAAGCCCGGCGGCAACGCTCAGGGCGGTCAGGGTCAGGCTGCTGCGGCTGCAGCGGCTACCGGTGATAGCCGTCTTCCGCTCACCGGTGCCAGCATGACCGGCATCGTCCTCGCGGTGGCCGCCATCGCCCTGGGCGGCGGATTCATCCTGGTGCGCCGGCGCATGGCCAGCTGATCGCTGCTGGCCTCGGGGTGAGGCGCAGCGAGGACGAGCTTGTGAAGAGCCCGGACAACCCGGATTATCACACCGTGACTGAGTCGCTCGCCATCACCGTCGGTGACTACTTCCCCGTGGGGGACAGGATGCGCCGACTCACCCCGAGGCTGGCTGAGGCCACTAACGCAGCACGCTCCGTCCTGATAGAGGTCGCGCAGCACCGTGAGGTCATCACCTACGGCGAGCTCAGTGATTCGATCGGACGGAGCGTGCTGCCGCGTCATATGGGTCCGTTGCTCTCCATGATCGGCCACGACTGCGCTGCTCGCGGCGAACCGAGTCTGGCCTCCCTGGTGGTCTCAGCGGCCACCGGAGAGGTCGGCACCGGGGACTCGAGCTGGGCCCCGCCGCAGCGGCTCGCCTGCTGGGCACGATGGGGTGAGAAGTGGGCCAACGGCTGAGCGGATCGGTTCTCGCTATGTGGGACGGTGGCGGGGCTGGGAAGCAGTCGTGGTTTGATACGCTCGACCATCCAGAGCGGCCGAGAGACCTGGTTCCATGACGCCGCAGCAACCCGGTACGCGGGTGCTTCAGCCAGGATCGATGGAGACGACGTGCACGACAACGAGCTCACCGGGCCCACCGCCGCGGCCGGCAGTCGCGGCGAGGCCTTGAGCAGCGCCGAGACCGGAACCGCTCGGCGACTGCCCACCGTCAGCCTGGAGCTGTTCCCCCCTCGACCGGGTAAGGCAGCCTCGGCCACCTGGGGCCGCATTGACCGGCTCCTGGCCACCGGGCCCGACTTCGTCTCGGTGACCTACCGCCCCACCTTCGTCTCCGACCCCGCAGGAGGCAACAGCGACGGGGGTCATGAGGGGAGTC